>Ga0209726_10000035_pt1 | contig 266447 bp, 247 predicted proteins | sample Subgrocontami54m_FD_187453 | JGI IMG/M metagenome (GOLD analysis project Ga0209726, IMG submission 187453) | Subsurface groundwater microbial communities from S. Glens Falls, New York, USA - GMW46 contaminated, 5.4 m (SPAdes) (version 3) | ecosystem: Environmental > Aquatic > Deep subsurface...
CCTATCTGGCGGAATTTGCCTACAGGTTCAATCGCCGCTACTGGCCATATCAGGCTTTTGACAGACTGCTCTACGCTTGTCTTAATGCAAAGCCGGTGACGTTACCTGTCCTAAAGGCATAATCATGCATACGACAAGATTTATCACGATTATTATAGTAAGTTTTTTTATCTCATTTTTTTCAAACGCTCTCTTCGCCGACACTATCTACCTTAAAAATGGAAGCCATACGGAAGGCATTATTGAGCGCGAGGACAAAGATGGCATCGAGTTGAACCTGGGTTTTGGCACCACGACCTTTTATCGAAGCGAGATAGACCACATAGTAAGGTCTGACGCTAAAGAGAAGCAAGCGATCTGGCAGGAGTGGGGCGAGCGACAAAAGGATATTGAAAAACAGAAGCCCGAAGAAGAAAGAAAGTGGCGCGAACGTCAAACCGAGCTTGAACGGATCCGTTTAGAACAAGTGCAGGCGAAAAAAGAAAAAGATGAATACGGCCCAAAAGACATCCAGGTGACCGCCAAAAACGGATCGATACTTGTAAACGTTTTATTAAACGAAAAAATCCGGGCGACACTGGTGCTTGATTCAGGTGCAGCCAGTGTCATGTTATCACGCAAGCTCGCGGAACAGCTTGACGTGGATATGGAAAAGTTAAAGAAAATAAACACGCAGGTCGCCGATGGACGGACAGTGCAAGCCGGTCAAACGATACTCGAGAGCGTCAAAGTTCAAAATGTTGGACTTACGGACGTTGAAAGCGACAAAAAACCAGGAGTAGAGGTAAAGAATGTTGAGGCTTGCGTGATTTTTGACTCGGTTGAAAACGGAAAAATGGAAGATGGCCTTCTCGGCATGTCATTCCTTAAAAATTTCAAGTTCAATGCCGATTATAAGAATAGCAAAGTGACATTTGAACGCTTAAAAGATGAGACGGCTCCTGCGGATAGATAGATCACCTAAAGGGATTGTTTTGACTTGAATCCACGGATTATCCCACAATTTTTTTATACCCGAAAAACCGTTCATTTTTTTATTCTCGTCACCGTAGGTCTTCTCATTTATGCAAACGCGATGCATGCGGCGTTTCAATTCGACGACTACGGCGGCATTGTAAATGATCCCTACATAAGAAATCCCCTAAATTTCAGGGCAATCGCCGACGCGTTCAATACACGCTTTATTTTGGGTTTCAGCTTTTCCCTAAATTACGCGATAGGCGAATGCAACGTGTTTGGTTACCACCTGTTTAATATCGTGGTGCATATTTTGTCATCGTTCTTTGTGTATGCTTTTGTAATTCTTACGTTTCAAACTCCCGCCATGAAGGACAAGACTTCGTCAGAAAACCGGTCTCTGATCGCTTTTTTCACGGCGCTTATTTTTCTAGCCCACCCGATCCAGACACAGGCGGTCACTTATATTTGGCAGCGGTCAACATCGCTTGCGTCCTTTTTTTATTTAGCCACATTGGTCCTTTATATTCAATCAAGGTTGAAACGTAGTTTATTTTTTTATATGGCTTCGATGGGCGCTTGTATTTTAGGGATGTTTACCAAGGAGATCACGATTACTTTGCCGTTTGCGGTCGCGCTGTACGAATTTTTTTTCTTCAGACGTACCATAGAGGGAAAAAAGAAGACTTTGATTTTACTTCTGCCGTTTATTCTGACTCTACCGATTATTCTTTTAACGCTAATGCGCGCGCCCGAGGTAACCTTAGAAGTCATGCGTCTTAAACCTGCGGAGTCGGTGCCCATGACACCGGATATCACGCGCTTTGTCGATGAGAAAGTGATGAAACGTCATGACTATATGCTGACTGAACTCAACGTGATCAGGACGTATTTAAGGCTTTTATTTTTCCCGGTCAGACAAAATCTGGATTATGATTACCCAATCGCTAAAAGCTTTTTTGAACCCGATATTCTTTTATCATTTCTTTTATTAGCCATTCTTTTTTTATCAGCGGTTCTTATGGTAAGAAATTTTCCCATGATCTCCTTTGGTGTTTTTTGGTTTTTTCTTACGTTGAGCGTCGAGTCTCTCGTGGTGCAAAGCGACGTGATTTTCGAACACCGCTTGTATTTACCGATGGTGGGATTTTCGATAGCTTTTGTCACAGCGCTTTCAATGTTATTGAAGTGGAGGAAATTTTTTGTCGGGGTATTGGTAACCGTCGTGATCATTTTGTCAATCATGACTTATTTTAGAAACCGCGTTTGGAAAGATGACTACACGCTTTGGCGGGATGTTACCGCAAAATCTCCCAATAAGTACCGTGGTTATAGCAACCTCGCGTTGGCTTTTGAACGGGACAAAAATTACGATATGGCCATTGAATATTTTAAGAAATCGACTGATCGCGCGCCTTACGAGGCAAGGGAATTTTATAATCTTGGGCTTGCTTATTTCGCGAAGGGCGATCTTAAACAGGCGGTCCAATGTTTTAAAAAAGCGATTCTGCTTAAACCTTTGTATGACGAAGCCTACAATAATATAGGAGTGGCTTACGTCGTTCTTGGGCAAAAAGACGAAGCCTTATCGGCTTTTGAGAAAGCGATAGAGATCAATCCTCGTTTCGCGGGCGCTTACAAGAACCTCGCGAAGTTCTATAGTGATGCAGGGGAAACCGAAGCGGCTAAAAATTATTTCCAGAAGGCTGAAAGTATTTCCTCCTCTAAACGTCCCATCTAATTATTCCTTAACTCAAGCTTAAACCTAAGCTTACGACACTCTTAAGATTATTTTAAGAAAAAGTGAACGAAAATCGACCCCTTCGTCGTCTTGTATAGTGGGTAATACAGTACAACCACATAATGAGGAGCACAAGAAATGACAACAATCGACGTAGAAGTGGTGGATATCCGTAAGATCACAGGAGATGGGAACCTCAAAGCGTTCGCGGATGTGAAGCTCGACGGGAAACTTGTGATTAAAGGTTTTTCCGTGATGCAGGGGAAGCGGGGCGTTTTTGTCTCGATGCCAAAAAAGGCGGGGAAGGACGGGCGTTGGTTCGATATCCTGACACCCTTAAGCGAAGAACTGAAACAGGAGTTTCAGGATAAGGTGCTTGAGGCCTACGACAAAGAGACCGACGGCGTGGCGGATTGATCCGATGGAAACCACATCACAAACGCTGGGATTTTTGGGCGAGGAGCTCGCGGGCCATTATTTGACCAGACGCGGTTATAAGGTTTTGCTCAAGAATTATGAAAGCCCTTTAGGTGAAATTGATCTCATCGCCAAAGAAAAGGGCGCCTTGGTTTTTATTGAGGTAAAAACCAGGAGTTCTTTATCAGCGGGTTCGCCGCTTGATTCCGTCACCTTTCATAAACGGGCGCAGCTTACCAAATGCGCCAAGTATTATATGAAAAGGTACGGCATCAAGGATGTGCCCTGCCGTTTTGATGTGGTTTCCGTCCTGATCCCGCCGGGAGAAGAGCCGCGGATCGAGCTGATCGAAAACGCGTTTTGCGAAGGAGAATAAAATTTTATCTACTGTATTGTCGAGCGCTGTGTTGGGGATAGACGCGTATTCGGTTGAGGTCGAGGTGGATATTGCCAATGGACTGCCTAAGTTTAACATCGTCGGGCTTCCTGACACCGCCTGCAGTGAAAGCGCGGATCGCGTGAGCGCCGCGATAAAAAATAGCGGCTTTCCGTTTCCGTCCAAGAAAATCACCGTCAATTTGGCGCCGGCAGATCTTAAAAAAGAAGGCTCGGCATTTGATCTAGCGATCGCGATAGGGATTTTGGCGGCGAATGAGACTTTGGGAAAAGAGAAAGTAGCGAACAAGGTTTTTTGTGGTGAACTTTCTCTGGACGGCCGGCTTCGTGGTGTTTCGGGAGTGCTGCCACGGGCGGTTTGGCTTTTGTCGCAGGACCCGAAGAGAGATTTTGTGATTTCTCATGAGAATGCCCGCGAGGCTTTGTGCGCCAAAGGCCTTAATGTTTATCCCGCCAAGACGTTGACCCAAGTCGTAGGTTTTCTAAAGGGTGAGGAAAATATTTCTTGTGAAACGAATAGTTCGCATGAAAGCCTACCGCCGAAACCCTACTCTACAAAGAAGTATTTTGACTTTTCGGACATCAAGGGCCAATGGCATGCAAAGCGCGGCCTTGAGATAGCCGCAGCGGGCCAGCACAATGTGCTGATGATCGGCCCCCCGGGGGCAGGAAAGACCATGCTCGCGAAGCGGATGCCGACGATTCTTTCGTCGATCACATTTGAAGAGGCAATCCAGACCACGAAAATTCATAGCGTCGCGGGGCTTCTATCCGAAAAGTCCTCGCTTGTGGAATCAAGGCCTTTCCGTGATCCGCACCATACGATTTCCTTCGCCGCGATGGTTGGCGGAGGCTCCTATCCAAGGCCCGGGGAGGTGAGCCTTGCGCACAATGGTGTCTTATTTTTGGATGAGCTCGCGGAATTTAGGAGAAATGTGCTTGAGGTTTTGCGCCAGCCGCTTGAGGAAGGAAAAGTCACCATTTCCCGCGCCGCGTCATCGCTGACGTTGCCGGCGCGGTTCATGCTGGTTGCCGCGATGAATCCATGCCCGTGCGGCTATTTCACTGATCCGAAAAAAGAATGTCACTGCACGCCGATCCAGATCAAAAATTACATGTCAAAGATCTCGGGACCGCTGCTTGACCGGATCGATATTCAGCTTGAGGTCCCATGTCTCAAAGTGAATGAGATCATAGGAAAGACGGTAGGTGAAACTTCGTCCGCCATCAGAGAGCGCGTTGAGGAAGCCCGTAAACGCCAGAGAAGCCGCTACGAATCCGAGAAAATATCATCGAATTCAGAACTTGAGCCCAAACAGCTTGAAAAGTACTGCGAGGTCACCAAAGAAGGCGAGGCGCTTCTTAAAATGGCGATTCAAGAGCTAGGGTTTTCGGCGCGCGCTTACCACAAGGCGCTGAAAGTTGCCCGGACCATCGCCGATTTAGAGGGGTGTGAAAATCTCACGGAAGCCCACGTGTCCGAGTCCATCCATTATCGCGCGCTTGACCGAAATATTTGGTTTAGATAAGTAGTTATAAGGTATTTATCTATATAGCCTTATATATATAATATGCAATAAAATCAAAGTATATTTGACAAAATACCATTGGCCATGTAAACTCCCCATCAAAACATAAAGGCGAGGTGGCTATGAAGAAAATCATTCTCACGTTAATGGCTTTGACGGGTTTATTTGTTGTTTCCGGGGCTAAGGCGGAGTGGATCAATCTTTCAAATGGCTTAGACGAGCTCGACATTCATACGGTGGCGGCCGGCTCGAAGGATCCCGCGATCATTTTTGCCGGATCCAACAAGACTATTTATAGAACTGTAGACAGCGGAATGTCTTGGCATCAGGTTTTAAGGTTGCCTGCGGGCGATAACCACATCTGGTCTATTGATGTGGATGATGCTGACCCCAAGATTGTTTATGTTTGCACGGACCAGGGAATTTATAAATCAGAAGACAGCGGCAGAAAGTGGAGCTTATTTTTTGTGGGCTCAAGCAATAGCACAAAAAAAGTTCTGTGCGTTACTCATGAACCAGATCACCCCGAGATCCTTTGGATAGGGACCGACCGTGGTTTATTTCACATGAACCAGAAAACCCGCGAGATCCAAAAAGTGAACGGCTTACCTGACGTTGCGGTATATTCTATTTTCCTGAATCAACCAAAAGACGCCCGTAAAATTATCACGACCGATCGAGGTATTTATAGAAGTACTGCTAATAATAATTCATGGGAAAAGGTGTTTTCTGCCCAGGAGGTTTCGGAAAATGATCAAACGAATAAAGACGCTCTTCAACAATTTGGTGTTGAGGAGGTTTCCGTAACTCCTTTATTTTCGAATCTTATTTTTTTGGCTAATCAAAACAAATTTTACGCCGCAACTAAAAATGGGGTTTTACAGGGCACAGATAATGCGTCTACTTGGCACAGCCTTGAAGGTCAAACATTACCCGACAAAAAAATTAATTTTATCGCGCCATCTCAAAAGACGTTTTACGCGGCCACGGACCGGGGTATTTTTCAATGGGATGATATTTCTCGTTCTTTCCATGAGATCTACGCAGGACTCGGATCCAATGAAATACGAACGCTTCACTATAACGCGATTGGCAACTACTTGTTAGCGGCGACTAAAAAAGGGGTATACCGTTTGTCAAACCCTGAGCTGACCATGCCCGCTCCATCTAATGAGGAAATTTCTGTTGTTCAGGCGCAAACGACTCGCGAAATCTTAATTCAGTTTTCTAATGAACCGACGGTTCTTGAGATTCAAAACGCCACGATCCAGTATGCCGAAGTCCACCCCCGGAAGATCGAAGAGTGGAGAAATGCCGCTGCCCGTAGCGCTTGGGCACCGACACTTTCGTTTCACCAAACTTATTCAACCAGCGATAATATTGATATTGACCGGGGAGGCACCGCCGATGTGGATAAGTTTATCCGAGGTCCACGGGAAAAAAGCCAGGATCGATATGCCACGGTGAGTTGGAACTTAGCGGATCTTATTTGGAATAACGATCAGACCTCGATCGATAGCCGGTCAAAATTGATGGTTGAGCTGAGAAATGACGTATTGAATGAAGTGACGCATCTTTATTTTGAGCGGCGGCGGTTACAAGTGGAGATGATCACGGTACCACTAAAGGATTTGCCTGTAAATCTTGAGCGGGAAATTAGAATGCAGGAACTCACGGCGAGCATTGATGCTCTGACAGGCGGTTATCTCTCCAAACGGCTCAGTGAAATACAGCACAGCGCGTCGAAGAAGTAAAATCAAAAGATAAATAGCTTACCTGAAGAATTTTCCAACATAATAAACGATTAAGGTTATGGAACGTTTTTTTCTTGCTATTGGCAGCGAATCATAATACGTTAACCCTTTTTGCGGGTTGGCTCAATCTCGAATTACTCGACATACTAGAAAACTCTTTGTGTTGATTTCTCGAACGAAAACCTCTAAGTTAATGATATGCGATGGGATAAAATTTGATTTCCGACTTTCAGTCTCTCCGATAAATTATGACCGGCTCTCTTTCTGATCTCAATCCTGAACAGGTCCTAACCCGCGAGGATAAATCGATTGGCCTTCTGTGCCACGTGGTCGTGGACCGCTCGGTCCAGGCCCGCGCGTGCGGCGGCCTGCGCATGCTCGCAGACCTGAGCGTGGAGGAGTTGAAGGAGCTCGCCCGCTCCATGACGCTGAAATACGGATTCCTGGGAAAACCCATGGGTGGGGCCAAAGCCGGGATCGTGGTGTCCCGGGATCTGTCCGGGGAAAAGAGGAAGCTTTTTTTCAGGCGGTTCGGAGAACTTTTCGCTTCGGAATTGAAGTCGGGCCGTTACCAGACGGGCACGGACATGGGAACGAGGCCCGAAGACTTGTTGGACGTCATGGCCGGCGCCGGGATCCGGTTCTCGGCCGAGGAGATCCAGCCGGCGTATCGGAGCGGCCTGTACACGGCCTTCGGCGTAGGAGCCGCGATCGAAGCCGCTGCCGCCCATCGGACGGTCGATCTGTCCAAAAGCACGATTGTCATCGAAGGTTTTGGTTCCGTGGGGAGCCAGCTGGCTCGGTGGATGGTCCGGAACAAAGGGGCGAAGGTCACCGGGATTTCCACGGAAAAAGGGGCGCTCTACCGTCCGTCCGGCCTGGACGTCGATTCTCTTATCCGTCTTCAGAAAGAACACGGAGATGATTGCGTGACGCACTACACGGATGCCCAGAAGCTGTCACCCGAGGAGCTCTTAACGGTCCGCTCCGACGTTCTTTCCGCGTGTGCGCGCCCAAAGACGATTCATGCCGGTAATGTCGGGAAGCTTCAGTGCAAGATCGTCTGCGGTGCTGCCAATTATCCCGTGACGTATGAAGCGGAGGGGGTCCTGTTCGAAAAGGGGGTCTTGTCCGTGCCCCATTTCGTCGCCAGCATCGGCGGCGTCGTGGGAGGGAATCTGGAATCCGCGGGAGTCGGATCGAGGTTCATTCAGCATTTTCTGCGTCGGCAGATCAGCCCTTTTTTGCGAGAGCTTTTTTCGGTCTCCGAAAAAAAACGCGTCCCAATGATCTTTCTCGCTGAGCGCTACGCGATGCGGCGGATGGAACGGCTGGGTTTGCTTGACGACCATTCCCGGCTCAGGCAGAGGGTCCGCCGGAGGCTCCGGCACTGGATGGACAGGAAGCGCCTGCCGGGGATCGCGGCCCGGCCTTTGGCGGGCGTGTATCTGGATCAGCGGTTTGGACTGGATAAAGGCCTTCTTGCCGACATTGAGTGCGTATGAAAGATCTTAGCAGGCGTTTGAAGAAGCGATTTTTCCCGCTTTTGTATTTAAGGCAGATTGAGAAAGACGAGCGGTCCTTGGGAAAAGAAAGAGACGCTAAGCGCCTCTTGCGGTTTAAACAGACGCTCCAGTGGGCGGGCCGCACCGTGCCGTATTACCGAGAGACATTTAAGGTGATCGGGTTTGACCCGGGCCGTGTCCGCTGTCTCGAAGATCTGTCAAAAATTCCCGTTTTAACCAAGTCATCGATTCAGGCAGACCCCACGCGTTTTATTTCGGAAAAGGTCCCTGAGTCAAAACGGCAATCCCAGGGCACCACCGGTTCCTCCGGTAGGCCTCTTCAGGTTTGGATGACAAAAGAAGAAGAACTGTACAGCCACGCGTTAGTCCTTTACGGTTTTTTGAAATCAGGCGCGCGGCCAGGCATGCGGCTGGCCATTGTCCGAAACGCGTCACCGGCCCTGAAGGGCGTGAAGAAGGTAAACCGTGATATCTTTCAGTGGTATGTCCTTGATCTGAAAAACGAGCTTGACGAAATCTTGAAACAATTAAATGAATTGAAGCCCGAAATCCTTTATTCTTATCCCAGCTGGCTTTCGCTTTTATCCAGACATCTTTTGGACAAGGGGTTTCGTATTTACAAACCCTCCTTCGTTTTTACGCATGGAGAAGGTTTGACGCCCGAGGTCCGATCGCTCATCCGGAGCGCTTTGGGTTGTCCCGTGCGGAACAGCTATGGCAGTACCGAGTTTTACCGGATGGCCTATGAATGCGGAGAAGAGAAACTTCATATCCTTGAAACGCCGTATGTCCTCGAAACGGTGATGCCGCAAGTATTGGTTCCGGGAGACCATGGAGAAGAAATCATCGTGACAAGCCTTTATCATCGGGCAATGCCTTTCATTCGCTATCGGCTTGGAGATCGTATCGTCAAAAGAGAGGGGCGCTGCGGCTGTGGCGCGGAAGGCCCGATCATTGAAGAAGTAACCGGCCGCTCCGATGACTTTCTGGTTTTGCCCAGCGAAAGACGAGTCTCGGCCAGGGCCGTCAATCTTCTAGACGACATACCGGGAATTCTCGAATATCAGATCATACAGAAAGAGAAGCACCGCTTGGAGGTGCGCGTACGTCCCGGATCGGAATTCGACGAAACAATCGAACAGCGGATCAAAGAAAAGATCCTTGAGGGTTGCGGTGGAGAGCCCGTCGAAGTGAACGTTCTCATGGTGGATCAGATCCTGCGTTTACCAAACGGAAAACTGAGTGCTGTCATTTCGGAGATCCGGCCGTGAGTTATGAGCAATAAAATCTATTACCTTGTAACCCGCCCCTTTGGGTGGACGATCTCCCGTTATTTTGAGACCTACGGCCAGGCGTTGCAAAAACACCTGAGAGTGATCCCCTACGAAGGTTTACTTGGGGTGAAACGCTTCGGCAGCGGCGTCTATATTTTTTCCGATGTGGAACGGCTGACGGGCGTCACGACGGATCTGGCCCTTCAGCTTTGGGAGCGTCTTGACAAAGCCGGAAATGGAGTGGTGGTCTTGAATCACCCGCTTCGGTCCATGCGTCGTTTTCAGCTGCTCCGGCATTTGCATGATTCGGGGATCAATGATTTCAACGTGTATTGGCTGAGAGATGGCGTTATCCCGAAGCGTTTTCCGGTATTTATCCGGGATGAATCCAAACACGCGTACTTTTATTCAAGCATTTTGAGAACGCCCGAAGAGTTGGCGGCCGCGACGGCAAAGATACGCCCCGATCGCGGGCGATTTAACCGGTCCCTCATCGTGGAATTTTGCGATACCTCCGACACGGGCGGCATCTTCCGAAAATATTCGTCTTTTATCATCGGCGATCGGGTTCTTCCTTGGTACGTTTACTTCAGCCGGAATTGGGATGTCCGTCTGGTTCATCATGTCCAAGAGTGGACGGAATCCATGGATCACGAAGAAGAACAGTATGTGCGACATAACCCGTATGCGTCAGTCATGAGGGACGTTTTTCGTACGGCCGGTATTCAGTACGGCCGTTTGGATTTCAGTCTGTTGAACGGCCGCCCTCAGGTGTGGGAGATCAACACGAATCCCGACATTTTCGCCGCCAAAACGTTTCCATCACAACGGCTCGCCCGCCGAGATTTTCTTGGCGGTGAGCTCACGAGTATTTTTCAGGGTTTGCTGGCGAAGGCAGAAGGAAAAACGAATCTCGTGATTTTTTTTGGCATCCGCAGGGCCGTTTATTGGCGTGAGATCTTTGACTCAGCGCTGCGGATGGCTTGGGATTTTTTAAAGGGATTATTTCCACGACAGGCGCGGCTGGCCGTCCGGGATTGTTTGACCCGCATCCCAGTTTTCAAACGCTTCCGAAGGCATGAATGAGCTGCCAGTTCAACCGCACTTTCTTTGCGCGCTTATTTCTTCTCGTTCTCTCAATTCCTTTCATCCTCGGAGCCGACTCCCCGCCCGACGTGCCGCTCTACGGCGTTTTTGAGAAAAGCGTGACAAACCAGAAGGAATACAGAAATCCTTTTGATTTCAAAAAGGTGGAGCTCCAGACGACTTTCACCTCTCCCTCGGGGCGGGTCGTGCGCTTCTGGGGTTTTTATGACGGGGACCAGCGCTGGAAATATCGGTTTATGCCCGATGAGACCGGCGTTTGGAAATACCATTATCGGTTCAGCGATGGCGGCGGCAAGGAAGGGCGTGGAAGCTTCAATGTAGTGGAGCAAGGCGCTTTGAAGGGCGTCATCCGCGCCTACAAGAAAAATCCGCGTTGGTTCGCCTATAACGGAAATGAACCCTTTTTTCTCAAGTCTTATAACCTAAGTAACGGCGCTTTGTTCGGTACGCCGCTTGAATGGGCAGTTTCCCATGTTTACGGAAAAATTTTAGAAAGGGGATACAATCATTTACAGCTTTTTATTCTGCCGTTGTTTCCGACACCCGCCTGTAATTTTACCGATGCGCCTCAGGGGGTGACAGATCCTGTCTTCAGGGGTCTCGAGCCGTCCAAGACGATGGATTTAGTTGTCTTGCGCCGTTTGGAGGAGCATTTTGGGTGGCTCAATGATCATGGGATTGCCGTGCATTTTTTCCTGGGGTTTGACGGAAAAGACCAAGGCCCGCGCTGGAAACACATGTCAAAACGCGAAAGGGAGTTTTGCGTGCGCTACGTGACGGCTCGGTTGGCGGCATTTTCGAATATCTGCGGCTGGAACTTCACCTGGGAAACCACGGGGGATCGGCTTGAACCGGAGCTCATGGAATGGTTGAAACGCGATGATCCCTGGGATCACTTGAGGACTTACCACGACGAGTACCCTCTAGCCAATCATTATTCCAATCCTCTTTATACGTTCGCGGCGATCGAAAATAAGGGGTTTTTGAGTCCGAGGAAGAGCTCTCTTTCCCATAATCAAGCCTGTCTGTATGCTTATCAGGGCAAACCTGTTTTGATGAGCGAGGGAAACGGTCTTTGGATGTGGGCGTGGGGGGCGAGCGAAGACGATATCCGCCGCTCCGCGTGGGGAACGACCATGGCCGGCGCCTCGTTTTCATGGAATGATTTGACCGGAAAGACGGGGGAATGCGTCATGACCTCGAACGACATCTTTCACACCCGCGCGGACGAATATTTGGATGTCCTTTATCGCGTGCTCACGGAGGAGCTTGTTTTTCACCGCATGGAACCCCGAGCGGAGCTTTTGAGCGGGTTTACCGGCAACGCCTATCTTTTGGCCGAAAAAAATGAACAGTACCTGATTTATCTTGAGGAGGGAGGGAGTGTCACGCTCGATCTTTCGGAGGCGGCGGGCAGTTCCAAATTTTCGGTCAACTGGGTTGATCCGAAAAGCGGGCGGCAGGAAAAAGCGCCCCACCTTGTCCAAGGCGGCGCTTCGCGTGATTTTTTCTCCCCGCTTAACGGAGAGTCCGTGTTATGCTTAAGGAGATCCTTATGAAGAGAATAGTCCTCAGAAGCACGCAAGCCCTATGAAAAAAGCCCTGTTTTGGGGATTGCTGCTTATTCTCCTCTACTTTTTTATAGAATTGACCTGCTACGCCGCTCTACAGTTCGCCAAAATCAGAAAGAGCACATTTTACCGTCCCGTCCCGTTCCAGCTTTCCGCACAACATAAAGAAGAAATCCGTCTTCTCCTTTCTGAAAAAATCGGCGGTGTTCGTCATGACTCCGTTTTAGGCTGGACGTTGCCGCCGCGCGGGACCGGCCCTGTCAATTCACAAGGCTTAAGCGCCGAACATAACCCTGCTTTCGAGAGGAAATTGCGCGTGGCGACCTTCGGCGAATCTTTTACCCAAGGCGTCAATGTGTCCGATGAAGAAACTTGGCAGGGACATTGGGTGAGAATCAACCCGGCTTTAGAAGTGACGAATTTCGGCCTTGGAGGCTACGGTTTGGACCAGGCTTTCCTAAGGTATAAAGCGGAAAGCGCGCGCCTCGAATCACAGGTAACGATGATTGGGTTCATGTCGGAGAACATCTACCGGACCGTGAGCGTTTTCCGGCCTTTTTATCTTTATTTTACCGGCCTTCCGTTGACCAAGCCCCGCTTTGTCGATCAGAACGGCCGCTTGACGCTCATTGAGAACCCTCTGCCGACCGTGAAGGATTACAGGCTTTTTTTGACCGAAGAAAGGAAACTGTTGAAAAGATTGGGCGAGCATGATTTTTTCTATAAGGAGTTTCAAACAGGGGCTTTCAATTTCCTGCCGTCCGTACAGCTGTTTAAGATCATCCTGCACACCCCATCACCGCTCATCAACAATCGAGAGGCGATTATAAGCAAAGGTATTTACAATACGCGATCCGAGGCTTTCAAAGTGACCGCCATGATTTTTGACGAATTTCATCGGGAGGTTTTGAAAAACGGCTCGTTGCCGATCATCATTGTGTATCCCACCGCCAGCGATATAAGGCAGTATAGGAAAAATCGGACGAAAGTATACCAGCCGCTGATTGACTATCTCACCGTCAAGGGTTTTCGTCACGTGGATCTGATGGAGGCTTTTGAAATGTTCGGAAAAGGGAATAAGGTCGGCGATTTTTTCGGGCCCAATCACCATTATTCTTCGTTTGGGAATGAGATCGTGGCTAGGTATCTGAGCTATTATTGGGAAAAAAACCGCATTGTGGGTTTTTTAGCAGAAGAGCTGCAAAAAATCTAGATTTTTTGTATTTTAACACATTTAGGATTTAGGTTTGAATTTAAGAACATCATAGTGTAAAATTCGCGGTCTACCATGAATATACTCGGAATTTCAGCTTTCTACCATGACAGTGCCGCTTGCCTGGTCAAGGACGGGGAGATCGTTGCCGCCGCTCAGGAGGAGCGTTTTACCCGTAAAAAACACGACCAGTCCTTCCCGAAGAACGCCATCCGCTATTGCCTGGAAGCCGGCGGGATCACCGAAAAAGACATTGATTTTGTCTCCTTTTACGAAAAGCCATTTTTGAAGTTTGAACGAATCCTGGAAACCTATTTATCCTATGCCCCGGCCGGCTTTGCCTCTTTCATCAAAGCGCTCCCGATCTGGATCAAGCAAAAGCTCTGGATAAAAGACCTCATTGCCGGCGAACTTCATTATGACGGAAAGATTATTTTTCCTGAGCATCACGAGGCGCACGCGGCGTCCGCTTTTTATCCATCCCCTTATCAGGAAGCGGCGGTTCTCACCATGGATGGCGTAGGCGAATGGGCGACTTCGAGCTACGGCGTTGGTGAAGGCAACGAGCTTCGGATCTTAAAAGAAATCCGTTTTCCTCATTCGCTCGGCCTTCTTTATTCGGCGATCACCTACTACACCGGGTTCAAGGTGAACTCCGGCGAATACAAAGTCATGGGGTTGGCGCCCTACGGGGAGCCCAAGTATAAGGATCTTATTTTAAAAGAGCTTATTGATTTGAAGGAAGACGGGTCATTTCGTCTAGACATGCGCTATTTCAACTATTGCGTGGGCCTCACGATGACGAACGAGCGGTTTCATAAGCTTTTTGGAGGCCCGCCTCGGAGGCCGGAGACAAGAATCACCCAGCGCGAGATGGACCTGGCCAGGTCCGTCCAGGACGTGACCGAGGAAGTGATGCTTCGTATGGCCCGCCATATCCGGAAAGTGACCGGGAAGAAAAATATCTGTCTGGCGGGCGGTGTGGCCCTAAACTGCGTCGGAAACGGCAAGATTTTAAAGGAAAAATATTTTGATGGGATCTGGATCCAGCCGGCCGCGGGTGACGCGGGCGGCGCTTTGGGCGCGGCCTTGTTTGTGTGGCATCAATATCTTGGAAACAAAAGGACCGTAAAAAACAACCGGGATTCCCAGAAAGGCTCTTTTCTGGGCCCCGAGTTTGAGGATGAAGACATCCGGGCCTATCTCGACAGCCATCAGATTCCCTATACCTGTCTGCAAAAGAGCGAAATTGCCGAAAGAATCGCGGAGCTTATTTCGCAGGACAAGGTGATCGGGTGGTTTGAAGGGCGCATGGAATTCGGGCCGCGCGCGCTGGGCGCGCGCTCGATCCTCGGGGACGCCCGGTCTCCGAAAATGCAGGAGATCATGAATGTCAAAATAAAATTCCGCGAGAGTTTCAGGCCCTTCGCGCCTTCGGTGCTGGAGGAGAAGGTATCCGATTATTTCGAGATGGAGGAGAAAAGCCCTTACATGCTGTTGGTGGCGCCGGTGCGGCAATCGCATCGTCGGAAGATGACCGCTGACGAGGATAAGCTTTTCGGGATCGAAAAGCTGAACGTCGTGCGTTCATCCGTGCCAGCCGTGACGCACGTGGATTATTCGGCAAGGGTCCAGACCGTGGACCCGGAGAGCAATCCTCTGTTTTATGAGATGATCAAGAAATTTGACGAAAAACACCATTGCCCCGTGATCATCAATACCTCTTTCAATGTCAGGGGTGAGCCGCTGGTCTGCCGGCCGGAAGAGGCCTACCTTTGTTTTATGAGGACGAACATGGATTACTTGATCATGGGTTCTTTTTTACTGGATAAAAAGGACCAGAAACCGCTGGATCAAGATGAGGATTGGAAGAAGAAATTTGAGCTGGACTGATTAACATGTCACTGTTAAAAGAAATCAAAGAGATTCAAAGCTCGAAGACCGATCTCAGAAAATTCGGATACACACTTGGGATCGCTTTCGGCCTTCTGGCTGGTTATTTTTTGTGGCGCGGCAAGCCGTTCGCGCTTTATGTCTTGGCTTTGGCTGTTATTTTACTTCTATTTGGTTTTATGGCACCCACACTGCTCAGGCCCGTTCAGAAAGCTTGGATGACACTGGCGCTTCTGATGGGGTGGGTGATGACGCGCGTGATCCTGGTCATCGTGTTTTATCTCGTGATCACGCCGATCGGTTTTGTGGTCCGTCTTTCGGGAAAGGATTTCATGAATCGGTCGTTTCCGGGGAGAGAAGGTTCTTATTGGCTGGATCACGCCGAGAGGGTCAAAGAAGATTACGAGAGGCAGTTTTAAATAGGAGGGTTGTGATGAGCAAGATCTCGATTCTTTCAGAGTTCTGGGCGTTTCTGAAGGTACGCAAGAAATGGTGGCTTACCCCGATCGTGGTGGTGTTGGTGCTTCTTGGGTTTTTGATCGTGTTCAGCCAGGGCTCGGCGCTCGCCCCGTTTATCTACACGCTATTTTGATTCGGACATGATGTTTGTTATCAGTTCATTGTGAAGCGTGGAGAGCACGCGGCCTTTTCTTTGAATAATTCCGCGCTGCGTTTGTCCGAAATACTCCGACACATCCACGCAGCGTATCCTTCGCAAATCCGCAGGCGTTATATAATACTCGTTCATGATTGAGAGGCCGACGCCGTTCGAGACATAGGCCTTCGCGGAATCCCTCCCCATGACTTCCAGTACGATGTGAGGTTTGAGGTTCGCTTTTTTAAAAGTCTTGTCAACGATTCTTCGGATCCGTGATTCGGAAAAGGGTAGGATCAAAGGATGGCTCGCGATGTCCTGGAGTGAAATTTTATTTTTTCTCGCCAGTGAATGGTTTTTAGGCATCATGAGAACTCGGTTGTGCGAGGCGAATACTTTGTAGTAAATACCGGGCGGCGTTTCTTCCAGCGAGGTTATTCCAAAATCCGTCAGTCCTTCCAGTACCATCGCCACCACTTCTTTGCGGTCTTTCCTAACCAAGGAAATTTTGACATCGGGATGCTTTTTCTGAAACTTGGCGAACACGCCCAATAGAAAGGGCATTTTCGCGGATTCATGTGTGGCGATATAGATTTCAGATACCTTTAGGCACCCTCGTTTTTCATCCAGCGTGTATTTCACCGATTTGAATTGAGTAACGATAGGAAGTACGATTTCCTTGAGGAGTTGGGCCTCTTTCGTGGGTTTTACGCTCATCGGGCCGAACCGTTCAAACAAGCGTATCCCAAGATCTGACTCCAGACTTTGAATGTGCCTCGAGATGACCGGTTGCGATCGAAAAGTGACCCTAGCCGCTTTGGAAAAACTCCCGGTCTTCATGACGTTCAAAAAACTTTTCAAATGCAGAATATTCATGGCGTGAAATCCCCTGAAATTCTATTATTCACTTTTTGCATAGTATACATTAAAACTATGCATTATTTATATAAAAAAACAAACGGTATACTGTTCGGTGATGAAAAAAATAGTCTTTTGGGCCGTCCTCTGCGCCGGCGTTTATCTCCTGATCGAGCTAGCCGCCTTGACTGGTCTTTTTGCGCTTAAAACCGTCCGGCATGTCTCCTATGAGCCCTTGAGGCGCGCACTCACCGCGCAGCAGAAAGAAGAGATCCGTCGTATCGTTGAAGATCGCGACACCTATGCCATGCATGATCCCGTGTTGGGCTGGAGGCCAAGGCCAAACATCGAGAAAGAGGGATTGTATCGCGTGAATTCGCAGGGCATTCGCGCGGACAAAGAGTATTCCCTGACGCCGGAAGCCGGGGTGCTTCGCGTAGGCGCTTTTGGGGATTCTTTCACTCACGCGGATGAGGTGAAAAATCATGAGACTTGGGCTCATCGCATGAGCGCCAAGAACCCCCGGGTGGAAGTGCTGAATTTCGGAATGATGGCCTATAGTTTAACTCAGTCGCATTTGCGGTATAAAACCGAAGGCGTTCGGTACCACCCGCACGTGGTTTTCATCGGATTTATGAGCGAGGATATCCGAAGGTCCGTCAATGTGTTCTGGCCGTATTACCTGCCTGAATCAGATTTCATTTTTGCGAAACCAAGGTCGGCGATGAAGGGCGATGAGTTGGTGCGTTTGGATAACCCTTTAAAGAGCTTGAGTGATTATAAAAAGTTACTCGGCGTAGAAACAGAAGCGGAGTTATTAACGGCCCTGGGCGCTCATGATTATTATTTTCAGACCCATTATTTTGAAGGCCCTCTTGATTTTCTGCCAAGCGTGCGCTTTTATAAACTATTTCGCCACGCGTTGGTTAATAAATTTTCCAAGAACAAACTTTATAAAAATGATGTTTACAATACGCAATCCGAAGCGTTTTTGCTTGTGACCAAGAGGATGGAAAAGTTCTACCGTTTGGTGGAGCAGAATGGGTCGGTCCCGGTGATTGTTTTATTTCCGAATTCGGTGGACATGAAACAATACGCGCGCAATCAAACCCGAAAATACGACCCGCTTCTCTCGTATCTTCGCTCACAAGGATTTCGTCATGTGGATCTGATGGAGGCCCTTGAGCCGCGGTTTAAGGACCAACCCAAAGAAGCGCTTTTTATGCCCGGTGGCCACTATACGCCCTCCGGCAACGCGGTCGTCGCGGATCACCTGCTGGATTTTTTGGGGACATTGGACCTTGATCTGCCTCAACTGACGCACCTCCATGAGTAGGTTTTTTCTGATTGATTTCCCCTTCGAAAAATCGTAAATTGATATGATTATGGATGCAGGATGTCTGGTGGCTTCTGGCGAAGAAAGTTATTAAAATACTTTTTTAATATAATAAGCAAAAATAAGGCCTAAAAAAATTAATTTTTAGTACAGTTTTTAATGCAGTTGTCTCTTGATTCTCGTACGTTTGGGCTGTATACTATTTCGAATACTTTGAAACGAAGAAAATCATGACGATTACAATCCGACTTTTTTGTCTTGATATAGTCGGCATGGCATCATATAATAAATACCACAAATTTGAGGAGAAGATATGAAAGTGATTACGCACCAAAGACTTATATACATTTCGGCCATGGGTCTCGCGCTGCTTGGTTATGGAATTAGCCCAGTTTCAGCGGATGTGGGACAAGTTTCAGCGGATGTGACCGAAACCAAATCCGAAGGAAAATTTATTGAGAGCAAGGGCACCAAGGCCACCGAAGGCTATGCGGAAACGGCGGGGCAGCCCATTTACGACTATGGAAAGGGCCTGCAGGTCGGCGCCTTGCATCTTAAGCCTTTTATAGACTATGCCCACGAGTGGGACAGCAACGTATTTTTGGATGAGAATGGCCGCAGGGCGGATCATATTAACCGCATTTCAACCGGCGCGGCTGCGGAACTGCCCTTTGGCGGTGGGCAGCATCTTTTGACAGGTTCTTATAGAGCCGATATCGAGTGGTTTCAACGTTTTGCCAGCCAGAACCACGATGACCATACAGTGGGCGCTGGGCTTCAATTGAATTATACGTCTTTTACGCTCGCGATCGACGAAAGTTTCAGAAGAACGGTGAGCCGATCAGGCACTGAGTTCACCGCCAGGGTCCCCCGTGATGAAAACTCGGTCCGCGCGCTCTTGGAAGTGCCGTTCGCTCGGTTTTTTCTTGAGTCGGAAGCGTTTGATCTCAACATTGATTACCGCCTGCCTGAGGACGATGTTTTTGATCACCATGATTTTACGATCTATCAGCGCGTCGGTTTTGACATTACGCCTCTGACGCAGATTTTGGGAGAATACGGTTATAAAAATATCCAGTATTCAAATACCATCGCCCCGGATGACCGGGACGGAAATGCCCATCAGGCGGCGCTTGGTCTTCGCGGCCAATGGACGGAAAAGATCACCTATCAGGCGTGGGGAGGCGCGCAGTTCCGGGAATACGATTTGGAATCAAGGCCGGAATTCGAAGGTTTTATCTTCCGTAGCGCTGTGGTTTACAACATCACCGAAACCGGCACGATCTCGCTCAGAGGCGACCGCAGCCCTCAGGAGTCTACCTTCGACGGCCAGAGTTTTTACATCCGAAACAGGGCGGAGCTTGCGTGGCGGCAGCAGATCGCCGAGCGGCTATTTTTCAACACGAGAGAGATCTTTCAGTTCAATGAGTATTCCCGTGAAAGTTTGCGGGCCGGCGTTTTGAAGGTCCGTGAGGATATCGTCTGGGAGGCGGGTGTGGGGCTTGAGTATAAGATGCCCAACGACATCATCTCCATTTTTGGCGAGTACAAGTTCCGTTCGCGTGATTCCAACACCGTCAATCTGGATTATGACGCGCAATCAATCAGCGCGGGCGTTCGAGCGGCGTTCTGATCCGGCAGTTCATTTCTTCCCAATCAATCATGAGCGAGTGACACTGATGAGAAAATCGTGGTTGTTTTTTTGTCTGTTTTTTTTGTTTATTGGGTTTTGCCCCGAGGACGCTTTAGCGGCCACGGAGGTGCAATCCGCGCAAGCGGAATCTCTGGGCGGCGATTATGCCTATCGGATCGGGCCGCAGAACCTGCTTCAAATCAAGATCCTGGGGGAGTCCGCCACGACCCAGGTTTATCGCGTGGATGAGATGGGTTATATCACGCACGCGCTTTTGGGACGCCTGAAGCTTGAAGGGCTCACGGTTGTGGAGGTCGAGCGCCTGGTCACGGACAAGCTTCGCGGCCAATACATTCTCCACCCCACGGTCACGGTTTTTGTGGTCGAGCACAGCCATTTTTCCATTTTAGGAGAGGTCAGGCGGCCCGGAAATTACGAGATCACAGGTCGCGTGTCCATCATCGAGGCGCTTTCGATGGCCGGTGGATTCACGCCTCTCGCCAATCAAAAGGGCGTGAAGATCGTGAGGAAAAAGGAAGACGAGGAACGGATCGTCCACGTGAACGCGGTGCACCTGATGCAAAATCCCGAACCCAATAACGAAGTGGACATTGTGGCTAACGACATCATCGTGGTGCCGAAGAGTTTCTTTTAAGGGCTTATGGTAAATCCTTCCTACGAAATAGAAAAATCAGGTTCGAACTGGACAGATTACTGGGACATTTTCAAAAGGCGCCGATGGGTGATCTTTTCTTTTTGTCTGGTCACGACGACCGTCGTGGCGATCGCGAGTTTCATGATGCAGCCGGTGTATCGCGCGACGACGAGCATCGTGGTCGAAGGGGAAGAATACAATGTTTTGGCGACGGATTCGTCCAACAAGGGTGCCAGCTTCGACATCTTTGAGAATTATCTTCAGACCCAGATGGAAATCATTCTTTCGCGTTCGGTGGCGGGAAGGGTGTTTGAGCAGTATAAACTGGGTGAATTGGAGGGATATAAGACCAGCAAAGACCCCATCAAGAAATTCACCAAAAAAAATATTTTTCTTGAACGACTGAAAGGGACCCGGTTCATAAGAATCTCCGTGGACATATCGGATCCGGAATTGGCGGCGAAGCTTGCCAACAGTCTGGCCGACACCTACGCCCAGGACAATCTGATGCGTCGTGCCCTCACCTTTATCCGCAACCAGCGCATGGCGTCTTTCAACGCCGAATACCTGCGTTTGCAGGACAAGCTGGCGAGTCTCTCGACGATCTACGGGCCTCTTCATCCCGACATGATTAACTTGAAACAAGAGATCCAGAAGCTTGCCACCCAGATTGAGGCCGAGCGAAGCGGCTTGAAGGAATTGGCAAGCTCCGTGGATATTCCGGAGAACGTTCTAAAGGAACACGAGGCCTTGAAGATGACGCTTCAGAAGATCCAGGAAAACTCCGTTTTCTCAAGCTCTCGTATGAACAACATCTTCATCGCGGATAAGGCGATCGTGCCGAAAGACAGGATCAGGCCCAAGCGGATCTTAAATATCTTGGTGGGCTTCTTTGGCGGCTTGATCGGGGGCATTTTCCTGGCGTTCGTGATCAATTATCTGGACGATTCCATCAAGACCGAGGAGGATATGAAAAAGCAATTGGGAAGCGGCGTGATATTTTTGGGAGCTTTGCCGGTCGAGAAGGCCGCCAAAAAAGGGCAGAGCAGCAATCCTAAGGTGGATCAATTGGTGAATCTGAATATGGAATCCCCCTCCGCGGAGGCCTATCGGCTGATCCGTACGCGCATTTTGTGGTCCGTGTCGAAAGATCATGGCTTGAAAGACATCGCGGTTTTAAGCTCGGTCCCCGGTGAAGGCAAGACGACGGTCGCGTCCAATCTCGCGATCGCGCTCTCACAACTTAAACTCAACACGCTCCTGGTGGACACCGATATCCGCCGCGGCCGCTTGCATGAATCTCATGGGTTATCCAATGAGAAGGGTTTGGGCCATTATTTGATGGATACCGCACCATTTAAGGATATCCTTGTGAAGACCGAGATTCCCAATCTCTCCATTGTGACCTGCGGAAAAAGTGTCATTGACTCCTCGCAGCTTTTTACGCTTCCTAAAATGTCCGATTTTATCCGTGAGGCCAGGGAGCGTTTTGACATGATTGTCTATGACACCCCGCCCGTCACGATCATTTCCGATGCGGGTATCCTGACTTCTCAACTCCACGGCGCCATCATGGTTTCCCGAAGCGGCGTCACCCGGGCCAGGGAACTGCAGAAAGCGCTGTCCATCATCAAGGAATCGGAAACGAAACTGATTGGGGCCGTTCTCAATGCCGCGGAATCCACGGAAGTCACGCATTACAACAAGTATTACCAAAAGATCAATCGTTAGAATCCGCCCTATTCCCGCGCGAGTCGTGCGTTATTCGTCCTGATGAACGTAAGCCCCGCCGGCTCCGAAAATAAATTCTCGCCCGACCGCCTCGCCTACGGGTTTTTTCTATGGGCGTTCCCGCTGGCGGTGGTGTTGACACCGCTGCATCTCGGGGGGGTGCTCGTCTGGAGTTTTTCAATCCCAGTTTTTCTTCTGACGGTGTTTTTCTCGTGGTATTGGTTCACGGCGCTTTTTGCCGATCGGCTTCCCATGATCCGTACCGTTCTGGACCGGTGGATTCTCGCCTATCTTTTCTTCTTCGTCTTGTCATCGCTTCAAACCAAGATTTTTTACAATACCCTCATCGAATGGTACCGGCTGGGCTTTGTTTTGCTCAGCTTTATCGCGACGCTCCATTATTGCCGGGACGAAAAAAGGATAGCCCGGCTTTGCACGCTCTTATCACTCCTGGGCGCCGCGCTATCACTTTTGGGACTTCTGCAGTATGTGGGCGGTCTGCCGCACCCTTGGTGGCACAAGCCCTTTTTTCTTTCCTCCGTCTATGTGAATCATAACCATTTCGCGGGTCTATTGGAAATGCTTTTGCCGTTGTCGCTCGGTCTTGTTTATTCCGAAAAGGACAAGGCCAAAAAGGCCGCCTTGCTCTACATGACCGGACTCATGGGTGCGGCCTTTCTTTTTTCGCTTTCAAGGGGAGGGTTCATTTCACTCACGGCCGGGCTTCTTTTCATGATGATTCTTCTTGTGAAGCGAGGCGCTTTTCGCCGCGCTTGGTGGATTTTTATCGTCATGGCGCTCTTGGTTATTTGTGCGCTTCTCGTGTTTGGGCTTGAGCCGCTTGTGGAGCGGCTTGAAACACTCAAAACACTGGGGCAGGCGGACGCGGACACAGAGAGCCGGTCGCTCATATGGCAGGGGGCTTTACATTTGGTTTCAAAAAACATCTTTTTTGGAACAGGACCCGGCACTTTCGCCTATTCCTTTTTGCCCTACCGGCCTGACGGTTTTACCGGCAGGCCCGGGCACGCGCACAACGATTACCTGCACCTTTTGGCGGACTGTGGTCTCTTCGCTTTTTTGGTCGTGCTTGGCATGTTCGCAGTTTTAATTTGGAAAGGCCTGGCAGTCACCCGCAAAGATCCTAAGCGCTGGGAGGTGGGGGTGGGATGCGGCCTGCTGGCCGCGATGTTTTCGCTCGCCATTCACAGCCTCTTCGACTTTAATTTTCATATCCCGGCGAATTTCATGATGTTTGGCATCATGAGTGGAATTCTTTTTTCATTGGACCGTCCGGAAGTTCCTTCTTTGGCGCTTAAGAAGTTCGTCCGCACCTACTTTGTTTCGGTGGGTCTCGTGGCATTGCTCGTGATGAGTCTTTTTTTGGGTGTGTCTCACTTTTTTTATTGGAAAGCCGAGAAAAATTTATCGAAAAAAGATTATAAGGCGGCAATAAGATATCTTGACCGAGCGACCTTCTTAAATCGTATCAGCGCGCCCAGTTATTTCTTAAAAGGCCTTGCCTTGATGCGCCAGGTCAAAGCCGGGAGAGAAAAAGATAAAAGTTCCTATGAAAAAGCAATCCTCAATTTTGAAAAGGCGATCCGGTTCAATCCTCTTGAGCCCTATTACGATTATAATCGCGCAAGGGCATATCGTAAGCTATATGAATTTAATAAGTTATATGATATTATAAGATTCTATGAGCAGTCGGTAAAAAAAGATCCCAAAGATCCGCAACTGTATTTTCTAGTGGGCAGAGATCTCTTGGATTTGAGCGGGGTCTCCAAGGACAGTACAGCCGAAATCAAAGCCAAAACGATACTGGCCAAATCTCTGGATTTGGACCCCGCATCGGCTGTTTCTGTTTATGAGACGCTTTGGAGGCATGACCCGGACATCCGAAAACTGGAGGACTTCGCGCAAAAGACCCGATTGGGGCTAAAAGGACTTCTCCAATTTCTCGAGAAGGCGGACTTTTGGCAGTATCACCGGGAGTTTTTTCTGAAAAGCATCGGTTTACCCGTTCATCCTCAACTCTCACAGGAAAACGTGGATTCAGCCAAATGGCAGCGGCTGGATATCACGAAATTTAAGTCCGTTTCGGGAAAAATAATTCATTCCGGCCCGCTCATTTATCGCAGCGGAGAGATCGCGCTGTCGCTCAAGACCGAGGGGCAAAGTCGTTTGGTGCTAAAAGCCAGAAGCCGCCGCGCCGGGTCCTCGTTTGGCTATCTTATTATCAAACTCGATGGGAAGCCTGTCAACTCGCTCTATGTGGCCAGCGATTCCCCAAGGCGATACACGACTTTTCTGAACGAAAAGGCGGGAACGCACACGATCGGGATCCAGTATCTCAATGACAAAGGCGAATATAAAGGTCAAGACCGCAATGTATGGATTGAAGAGGTTTTGTTAGGATGAGGAAATTAATCAAGGCCACGTCACTTTTGACTTTTGTCAGTATCGGCGAGATGATTTTTCGATTTGTCCGCACGAAAGCGATCGCGATTTTCCTGGGCGTGTCCGGGACAGGTTTTCTGGCGCAGCTGGCTAATTTTTTTGAAATACTGAGAATGGCAGGATCCATGGGAACGAGGCGTGCCGTTATCAAACAGATCGCCGAGAACAAGGAAGGCGTCGGCAGTCCCCGTTACCGGGACATCATTTATAACTCTTTTTTTCTGGTCGTTTCCACGTCTTGTTTTCTGTCTCTTCTCATGACATTGTTTTCTCGAAATATCGCGGAAGCGCTCTATGGAAACTCCGACCCTTATCTTTATGTGATCGCGGTCGGTTGGATTCTACCGGTGGCCTCGGCCGCGACGCTCATTTCCTCTATTCTCAAGGCAAACCTGGAATACGCGTCTTTTGCCAAATACACTTTGGGGTCCTATGTTTTAACGATTTGCTTATCTCCGCTTTTTATTTACCTTTGGGGCTATGCCGGCGCTGTCGTCATTCAGGGTCTTTTTTTTGCCATGCCGTTGTTAGCGTATCTGGTCTTGAACTCGAGAAAACAGTTTCTGTTTTTTTCAAACCGAGTTCATTGGCCGCTGATGAAGGAACAGTTCCTGGACGGATTTAATTTTGTCTACGGTGAAACTCTCACCATGCTCGTCCGTCTTGTCGTCGCCACATGGATCACCAAAGAGCTTGGTTTGGGTCAGATGGGTATTTATCAAGTCGTCGTGACATTCTCAACGGTGTATCTGACGATTCCGGTTCAATCCGTCAGCGGCTATACCTTGCCTGCCATCGCCGCGGCGACTACGCCGGCGGAGATCTCAAAGGCCGTCAATGACACGATCCGCTTTCTTTTATTTTTGCTGATGCCGGTCATCGCCTGTCTCATGGCATGGCCTGAGCTATTTATCGACATTCTATACAGCCCGGAGTTTTTTCCGGCCGTGCCGCTCCTGCGTATTCAGCTTCCCGGGGTGTTCGTGGGTCTTCTTCTTCATGCCCTGGGATCCGTTTTGGTGGCGAAAGGGAGGCTCAAATCCCTGTATTTCGTATCCACGTTCTCGGCGGTGTTCAAATTTGTTTTTGCGTTGATCCTTTTCCGCGTTTGGCGATTAACGGGGGTCGCGGTGGCGTATGCCGCGACGCCGATCGCGGTCTGTGTCCCATTGTATTTTATCGTGCGGCGCCACTTTGCGTTGACGGTTGAATCAAAAAATAAGAAGCTGATTATTTTTAGCTTGTTGTGGATGCTTTTGGCGTGGGGTTTGGGGACATTTTTGACAGGTGTGCATTGGAAGTTGATAGCGATCGGGGCCGGAGCGATTTGGTTCAGAACCTGTTCGACGATGACCGAGAGGAAGGTCATTCTTGAGAAGATGAAAAGCGTTTTTGCGAAGTTCACCTTGAAGAGAGAATTTAGATCACCATGATTAAAAATCCCGTATTATGGCTGTTAAGTTCCTTTCTATTTGCCCCGTTCTTGTTATATGCGGGCGGCTATATTGATGAAGTTTATCTTGTCGCCGGCCTGGTCTTGGTTGCTTATTTGATTCTGCTGGTCGTCAATTTTGAGGCGGGATTTCTTGTTTTGGTATTTATCAGAAGCAGTCTCGATTATGTTGCTCAGCTTTCCGAGGCAGGCAGTTTCAATGTCGCGGCCCTCGCCACCATGACCATTATTGTCCTCGGCATTTTTTACATCATCTATCGGAAAGTGAATATCTTTCGCTACGAAGAAGCGGGGCCTTTTCTGATTTTTATTTTCTTCAGCGCCATTTCACTTTATCAATCAACGGATCTGATAGAAAGCGTTTCGGATTGGTTGCGCCTTTGGAGCGCCTTGTCGGTATACCTCTTAACGCGCATTCTTGCGAATTCTCTGCAAAAGACAAGGCGGATATTTATGGTCATTTTGATGTCGTCGCTCATCCCGCTGTCCGTGGCGTGTTATCAGCACTTTTCCGGCTCGGCGCTCATTGAGGAGGACTTTGGCCGGCTCATGGGCACTTTCTCTCATCCGAATGCGTTCGCGACGTATCTGGTGCTGATGCTCGCTTTTTGCATCGCCCAGGTGTTTGAGAAGCAGTATCTGGTCTCAAAGAAAGTTTTGCTGCCTCTTGTGCTTATCAGCATGATTTTACTCGTGATGACATTCTCAAGGGGTGCGTGGATCGTTTTTGTTTTTATATTGACGTTCATGGGCCTTTTTCGTTACCGGAAAGTATTTTTGCTTATTCCTGTCGGAGTGGCGCTGCTCATTTTCACGATGCCCATGGTTCTTGACAGGATTTATGGTCTCTTCGATCCTTCCTATACAAAATCTATTTCCTCCTGGGAGTGGCGCATGGAGACCTGGAGCGAACTTTTTCCTTTGTTTTTGCAGAAGCCGTTTTTTGGCCACGGGCTCGGCATGGTGAATATTGAGATGGGTTTCCGCGCTCATAACGACTATCTGAGATTGTTGGTTGAATCGGGCGCGGCCGGTTTCCTTTCGTATCTTTATTTGACCTGGGTGGTTGTGAGGAAAACATGGATTGATTATCGCGGGTCGAGCGCGCCGCTTGTGAAAAGTCTGAACTTGGGTCTTTTGGCCGTGCTCTTCGGTTTTTTGGTGCGGCAGTTAGCAGATAATACGCTGCGGCACACCGTGGTGCTGATGTATTTGTGGATGTTTGTCGCGTTGGCGAGAAGCGCGGCGATTTTTTACAAAAAGAATCCCGCGGGCGAGGTTTCATGAGCCGGATCCGAAAGGTTCTGGTCGTGAATAAATTTCATTATCTGTCGGGCGGCTCCGAGCGCTATTATTTCTCGATTTTGGAGGCGCTTCGTAGAAGAGGGATCGAGGCCATTCCTCTTTCCATTGATTATCCGCGCACCCTTCCCGACCCTTATCGGAAATATTTTTTAGAGCCGGCGATGAAAGGTTCCGAAACCAAGATCGAGAAACAAAAGCTGTCCCTGTCTGAACAGTGGCAGGTCGCCAAAAACGCCATTTACAATACGAAAGTCAAACCCGCCGTTCGGAGAATCGTCGCCGACCACAGGCCGGACATCGCAATCACGGTGAACATCAACAATCACATCTCTCCCAGCGTCGTGGATGCCTGCGTGGATCTTGGCATCCCGGTGGTGATGCGTTTTTCCGATTTCAACGTGATCTGCGCGGCGAACATGTATTACCGCGACGAACACCCCTGCCGGGACTGCAAAGAGGGTTTTCACCATGCCCTGATCCACCGCTGTGTGCATGGGTCGCTGCCCAAAACGGCCCTCGCGGTTTTCGCGAATTCTCTGCATCGTTGGATGGGCATTTATAAGAAGGTATCCGCTTTTGTGACGCCGACACGGTTTATGAAAAAAGAACTGGAGGACATCGGTTTTCCCGGCGACAAAATTTATCAGATCAACACCTTTGTGAACCCGGAACCGCGCGGCGCCGCGTCGGACAGCGAAGATCCCTTTATTTTATTTGCCGGCAGGTTCGTGGAATACAAAGGAGCGGATGTGGCCGTGGAGGCATTTGCGAAGGCCGGGCTTAAAGGAGTGTCCCTGAAACTTGTGGGGGACGAACGGGACCGGGATTCCGAGCGGCTTCACGCCTTGACAAGCCGTCTTGGGGTGCCCCACGTGCAATTTTTGCCTTTTCAAGCCAAAAAAGAAAGCGTGGTGGAGATGATCCAGAAATCCCTTTTTACGCTGGTGCCTTCTCAGTGGTATGAAAATCTGCCGCACGCGATCCTGGAATCGTTTTCATGCGGCCGGGCGGTTGTCGCGACACGCCTGGGGAGTATTCCGGAAATCGTCCGGGACGGCAAAAATGGGCTTCTTTTTGAGTATGGGAATGTCGCGGATTTCGCGGAAAAAATCAAAACCCTTTTCAACCGGAAGGAAGTTTGCCGGGCGATGGGTGAGAGGGCCCGCGAAACCGTCGTGCGCGATTATTCGGAAAGTCAGCACATGGACCGTCTTTTGGAGGTTTTTGAAAAGTGCCTGTCATGACCCCACCACCTCTTTCTGAGGCGACGTTCGAAACGTCGAAAAAGGGATATGTTTATCTTATGCGTAGTCTAAAAGATAAGAAGTTTTACCTAGGGTCGACGACGAATATCGAACGTCGCCTCGACGCGCATAACAATGGGCTGAATTTGTCTACAAAGTATAGACGTCCGTTTGAATTAGTGTATTACGAAACTTTTGAAAATTTTCAGACAGCTAAAAACCGTGAATACCGATTAAAGCGTAATTCAAACATGTTCCGTTACTTTAAGAAGCGTGCATTGTTATGCGCGTCGTCGCCGCAAGGCGAGAAAGAGGTGGTGGGGTGAAGATCGCTTTTATAGGCAGCAGAGGTTTTCCCGGATTTTTAGCCGGCGTGGAAAAATGTCTGGAAGAAGTGTGCCCGCGGCTCGCCGAAAAGGGACATGAAATCACCCTTTATTGTTCGACGAAGGTCACGACGAAAGAGGCCGTTTACAAAGGGGTCTTTTTGAAAAGGACCCCGGCCATTCATACTAAGCATTTAGACACCCTCTCCAGGGTTTTTGTCGCTTCCATAGACGCTTTATTTAGGAATTATGACATCGTTCACTTTCACTCGATAGGCCCGGCGCTTTTGTCCTGGATAACGCGCTTAAGTCACTGTAAGACCGTCGTCACGGTTCACGGCCTGGACTGGCAGAGAGCCAAATGGGGAAAGCTCGCCAAGGCGTGCCTCAGGATAGGGGAGCAAGCGGCCGTTTTATTTCCTCACCGGACTCTTGTGGTTTCAAAGCCGCTTGTAAGGTATTACAGGGAACAATATCATAAGGAGGTCCTCTACATTCCGAACGGCGTGACACTACAGGAGTCGCTCCCCGCGGATCAGATCACAAAAAAGTGGTCTTTGGTTCCTCAGAGCTATCTATTATTTGTGAGCCGCCTGGTTCCCGAAAAAGGATGTCACATTTTAATAGAAGCTTTTAACCGGGCGAATACGGATAAGAAACTGGTGATCGCCGGTGAAAGCTGGCATTCGGACGATTACGTCGCCAAACTGAAACGAATGGTGGAAAAGAACCCAAACATCCTCTTTGTCGGGTGGGCCGAAGGCGATCTATTGAGAGAGCTGTTCTCCAACGCTTATTTTTACTGCTTGCCTTCGGAGATAGAAGGGATGTCGCTGTCGCTCTTGGAAGCGATGAGTTATGGCTTGTGTCCCGTGGTCAGCGACATTCCGGAGAACAAAGAGGTGGTGGGCGAGGCGGGTATTTCCTTTTCCGTAAGGGATGTTTCAAACCTCGTCGGTAAAATAAACTTTCTTTGCCAAAAACCAGAAACGGTACGTAAAATAGGGCTCGCGGCCAGGCGATTAGTCCAAAAGGAGTATAGCTGGGACAAGGCGGCCTCGGATCTCGAAAAAGTTTACCGGGGTCTTCTTAAAATAGGTTAACGACAATGCTGAAAGAGCGCTATCAGTTCGTAAGAAATTTCTTATACGCGGAAGAGCTGTTTCTTCTGGCCGTGAATTTCTTCCTTCTGCATTTCCTGACCACCCATTTTCATCAATTTTACCGTTTTGATATTTTCCCCGACCAAAAAATCGTTTCAGAACCTTACCACATCAGCCTGTATTATCGCGCGTTCTGGCTGGCGATTTTGATCTGGGCCCTTATTCTTCGGTTTCGGGGAGAGTATTCGCATCTTCGCGTCCAGGCGTATCGCAAAGTCATTGTAGGCCAGTTATTCAATGGGCTCATGTTCTTCGGCATTTTCGCGGCATCCGCGTTCTTTCTCAAATATGATTTTTTAAGTCGTTTATTCATGATCTTGTATACCGTTTCCTCGATTTTTTGCCTGCTTTTGAACCGGCTCCTGGTTTTGTACGTGGCTTATTATGTGCGCCGGAAAGGGTACAACATCCGAAATGTCCTGCTCGTGGGGACCGGCCGCCGCGCTCAGGATTTCTTGAGTCTGGTGGCTCGTCACAAGGAATGGGGCTATAAGATCATCGGTCTTTTGGACCAGGACCCGGCCATGACCGGACAAAAAGTGGCGGGCTACAAGGTCTTGGGAGTCCTGGAGGATTTGCCGAAGCTCTTGGAAACCCGCGTGGTGGACGAGGTGGTCATGGTGGTGCCGAGAAGCTGGCTTAAGGAAATAGAGAAATGCGTGTTTTATTGTGAGGCCGTGGGGGTCCCGGCGACTTTGTCTACGGATTTTTTTGATTTGGAGATCGCTTCCGGCGTTCCCAAGGAATTGGACGGGTTCACCTATCTGACATTTGAGACACGGCGTCTCAAAGACCCCGAGCTTCTCGTCAAAAGGACTTTGGACCTCATCCTCTCCGTATTTTTTTTGGTGTTCTTAAGCCCTGTGTTTTTGGTGGTGTCGTTGTTTGTCAAGGTGAGCTCCGATGGGCCAGTATTTTTCAGGCAGGTCCGAAGCGGATTGAATGGCCGGGTATTTAATCTTTTTAAGTTTCGCTCCATGATTCAGGGCGCCGAGCATCGTCTGGAAGAACTGAAGGCACGGAACGAGATGTCGGGGCCGGTGTTTAAGCTGGAAAACGACCCCCGGCTCACAAAGGTGGGGAGATTTTTAAGAAAGACAAGTCTGGATGAAATTCCTCAATTCTGGAACGTCTTGAAGGGAGACATGAGCATTGTGGGTCCCCGCCCGCCGTTGCCATCCGAGGTGGATAAGTATCAACCCTGGCAGAGGCGGCGTCTCTCCATGAAACCGGGAATTACCTGCATCTGGCAGGTATCAGGCCGTAATAAGATTGATTTTGATGACTGGATGCGGCTCGATCTCCACTATATAGATCGCTGGTCGCTGTGGCTGGATTTTAAGATCATCCTCATGACGGTGCGCGCGGTGCTGACCACCCGGGGCGCCAAGTAAGTTTATTTATTGGACCGGTGAGACGTCCTGAGGAATATCGTCTCTTGGGTTCTCCGGATTGTCGCCGGGAGGGGTCTCCAAAGGTTTTGTTTCGCCTTCTCCCGTCGAAAGATCGATTTCCTTTTCTTCGCAAGGGCTTTCGGCGTACTCCGTCCCAAGCACGCTAAACGAGACAATCCCTTTTGATCCGCAGTCGTTCTGAATCTTCAGTATTCCGGCATCGGCATTGTAATTAATTTTAATTTTGTTCCCGCCCGCCAAATCCAAGGCCATCCCGGCTTCGTCATTGTATACATGCAGATTGCCGTCGTGCAGATCAACGGTCAGTTGGCCGTCTTTGTTGAAATCAAAATCAACCTCCGTGCCCCTGACGGCTCCGACCGCCGTGGGAGTGACGACTTGAAAGGGCTTCGTTGATTTTTCCTTGTTGACCTTCATCCCGAGTTTGCCGAGACTCAGCAAAATGTCTTGGGAGTCGCTTTTTTCTTGGACCGTGACCGTGGTGTTAGGTTGGAGACTGATCGTGGCCTGGTCTGAGTAGACAATCGCGCAAGAGCCATTGGCGGTTTTCACGGAATCGCCGTTATTGAGAGGGGTATTGGCCGTCGCGGGCTGCCAAGTCTCCGGTGCCGCGCCGGCCGCGTGAATCATGACTTCTCCCTGAATCATCTCAAGGTTCGCGAGGGCTCCTCCGAAAGCGGTCCCGGCCGGCAACACGGCGGCCCCGAGGAAAAACACAGCGAAAAACGTCCACTTCTTTGAAGATTTAAGAAACTTTTTCATGTTCCTGACCCCTCGTTTGTGATGGCGACCCCGCCGTTACTCTTAAAGCGATATAAAGATGTCTAGCAGACGCCGGATTTTTATTCTAACAAAACCGGCCTTGGATTGCAAGTCATTCCCAAAGCCCCTTAGGGACGACAGCGGTGAGGCCTGCACGGGCCTCTCCCGCTTGTATTCCAGCCAATGAAGGTATGATTTTTCGTCCAAGTCAAGGTTCCATTTTTCCCGAAAGTAACCGAATGATTTCTTTGCCAGCTCCTTATCCCATTGGCTGTTAAAGAGCAGCAAATCGGCGCTCTTTTTGGAAGGCGGGAAATTACGCTTAAGGACGGTATCGGTGTCAATGAATATCAGGATGCCGTGGCTTTTGGCTTTTAAGCTGAGATCCAGCCCGTTCATGAACGGGCTGATATTTTCCTCAAATCCGCCCAGTTTTTCGAGAGCTTTTTTGCTGATCAGAAAACCGTGCATGTTAATTCCGCTGATACTTTGCAGCCCATGGTCCGTGTCAGGGGTATGGGTAGAACCCTCGGCGCTTTCGATCACGGGGCAGACGATCTCGACATTTCTGGTTTTCGCGCACTCTATCAGTTTGGAAAGCCAGCCCGACGTGACCTGCAGATCATTATGCATGAAGAAGGCCCACGAGGTGCGCAGATGCGGCCTGGCCAGGTTGTAAGCCTCCCCGGCCAACGGCAGATGGTTCGTGTAGATAATTTTGATGTTCTTATGAAACTGAGTTCTTTTTTCGAGAGCGGACTTGATGGCACCCGGAGCGTTTCCTTCCACCACGATCAGGTAAAAGGGGTGGACAGTGTTCTTATAAAGCATGTCCACCGCCTTGGGAAAAGTCGAGTACTGTTCGTAGGGCACCATCACGATCGTGATGCGTTCTTTGGAGGATTTTTTTTTCAGCGTATTGTTCATAATAGGCAAGGAAAAATAGGGTGACAGTTTGCGGGAAGTATACATGTTAAACAGGGGTTTGCAAACAGGTGGGATTAGATTAATAGGAATTTACTCAACTGCGTTCAAATAACTCTGGAAAAAGTCGACAATGTTTAATTTTGAATAGAGTAAAGAGTATACATATATAGATACTGCTATAAGGATGATTCGCGGTAGCGGTTTTGGCCGTCAAAGGAGTAAAGGGGTCTGTAAAACGCACTAGAAAAATCGTCTGATTTCCAAATACGTTTTTGGGCAGCCGGGTCGAGTATATAGGAAACGGAATCCCGATCCGTATAAGCCACCCACACATGATAGCCTCGGTTTACGCTTTTGTACTTTCCAACCACAAGACGCACATTTTCGTAGCCGTTTAGCTTAAGCTGGTGAAAAAGCCACACGGCTTTGTCTTCGCAATCGCCAGATCCTTTTCTTTCGGTCTCCTGGGGGGTTTGCCAAATGTTCCCTTGATGCTCCTTCACGTAGCGAAAGGCCTTTGCTTTTAAAAACAGGCTTTCAATCGGCAGGCTTTTCTCTTCGTTGAATAATTCTATCGGGGTGAAGGGCAGAAGGCCTGTTCGGCTAAGCTTATTGTCATAGGGTGTAGATTTTATAAGTATTCGATTATTGTCACTTATGGTGACTGGCGCCGCCTGAATGGGGAAGGAATAGCCAATATTGAGAATAAGCAATATTAAAACTATTTGTTTTATAGGCAAAAAAAAGCGGCCTAGATAAAGCAACTTCATTATACTGTAACTCCTTTATAGTAAATAGCTTATAATTTATTCATCGTGTCTAAAAAATATAAACTCATTTAATATCTAAAGTAACTATACATTAAACTTAGTAAATATCAAGTATTAAAAGTAATAATAATTAGTATTTAGTAGTATATACTTAAATCTATATTGACTTTTATAATATTACATGTATACTCCCGATTAGTAACAAGCTCTTTCACAGGTAGGCCAGAATCACGACAAAGTCATCCCCGAAAAGGGAGGTCGACTGTGGGGTCCTAAGAAAACCCCATAGGCATACCATCTGAGAAGGTGGGACGCAAAACCACAGATCCTAGCTATGAGGAGTCTCATAGAAGGATAGCTGGGTTGCCGAATGAATGCACACGTCAGCGTCCCTTCTCTGTTCAATTAATAAAGATACCGGAGAAGGGTTTTTCGTTTCACACGCGCGTTCAAAAATACCAGACCTTTCAAACGGGGTAATCAACAGCGATTGAAATCCTGTTGGGAGGTATGGTAAAATGAAACAGTCAAAATTTAAAATCCTGAAAGCAACATCTGCGCTGATGACTTGGTATCTGTTGGTCCACCTGTTTTTTTCTCCGGCTGTCTATGCAGATTTAATCAGCCAACCTAGCACGACGATCTCGAGTTATACCTCCACCTCCCAGCTATCCGGCTATCAGGAAACCCTAAGATTGCTTGAGGGTGGCCAACAGGCCCTGCAGACTGCGGGTAACTTGTACTATGTTTCGTTGACCGGTTCAAACACCAATAATGGTTCTCAAAATCAGGCATGGAAAAGCATTGATTACGCCGTCTCAAGACTGAAGGCCGGCGACACGCTTTATATTCAGGAAGGGGTCTACAAAGAAACAGTGGATCTAAAAAGCTCGGGAACCGAATCGGCGTACATTTCTATTGTGGGGTTGGGAAATGTGGTGATTGACGGGGCCACGCTCGGCTATTATGAGCCGGTTTTTGATACGAAAGGATACAGCTATATCCAGTTTTTTAATCTTGAGGTCAATAACGCGCGCTCAGGCGTGGAGATAAGCCCCGGCAGTACTCATATCCTGATCAACGGCTTGACGACTCATAACAGCCAGTTCGCCGTCAAAATGAAGGATGCTTCCTATATTACTGTCCTGAACTGCTATGCGACGGGCAGCCGCAATGGTTTCCGCGGGGAAGGGGTTGTGCACGATGTTCTGTTTGAGAACATTGAAACATATTTTTCGAAGGACGTCTATCCAGGTTATGATCCCAACGCTTATATCAATGGAGATGGGTTCATTTTCGAAAACCAAACTTACAATTTAACTTTCCGGAACATTATTACCGGCAATCATTCGGACGCGGGCATTGATATCAAAGGGGCCAATGTCCTGATAGAAAACATCACGACTTTCAACAACACCAACGGGATGAAACTGTGGGGAAACAATATCACGGTCATCAACGCGCTCTCTTACGGAAACAAAACACAACGCACCGTGTCCGCCGGGAATGTGGATGGTATGGGCGTGAACGTCCGCAGTGGAAGCACCACGATCATCAACTCGACCTTTGTGGATAACGAGCAAGAAGACATGAAAGTGGGTCCCCTCGGGACTTTGCGTTTGGAAAACAGCATCGTGGCCAGACAGAGCTCTACGGGGAAACTTCTTGGGAAGTACGGAATATACACGGAGAAAAATGTGCTGTGGTATCGGGTGGGCCGCTCTACGCCGGAGTTTACGTTGTTGTCGGGAAGTTTATGGGCAAATCCCGATTTCGTCGATTGGGCGAATAAGGATTTTCGCATCAAATCCACGAGCAAAGCGATTGATAGAGGTCTAGCGAATAGTCTTTTGCCAACCTACGATTTAGACTATAACGACAGGATTTATAATAGCGTCGTGGACCTGGGCGCATTTGAGTACCAACCTACCGTGCCACCTGTTATTAATCAAGCCCCGGTTTTTGGGATCCCGGATTCACAAACGACTTCCGAGAATCAACTCATCAGTTTCATTGTCACTGCGACCGACTCCAATAATGACGCGTTGACCTATTCGGCAAGCGGTCTTCCTCAAGGGGCCACATTCGACGCCCAGACGCGGCTATTTAGCTGGACACCGAATTACAATCAAGCCGGCAGCTATTCAGTCGTTTTCTCGGTGTTTGACGGGATCTTAAGAACGGATAAACTCGTGACAATCCTTGTGTCCAACGTGAATCGCGCGCCTTCGTTCCAGAGCGTCGGTGACCGATCGGTCGCGGAAGGGGAGCTTCTGATTTTCTCCGTGCAGGCCAATGATCCGGACGGAGATGCGCTTATTTTTTCGGCGGTGAATCTTCCTCCGGGCTCTGTTTTTGATGTAAACACGCGCATCTTTAGTTGGACCCCCACGATGAATCAGGCGGGGAACTATTCGGTGACATTTCGGGTGTCGGACGGCACGGTGACAACCGATAAAATCCTGGCGATCACGGTCTCGGACAGTGTTTTGCCACCTTCTACGGACGGGGTCATCATCGATCAAACCTTAAATACCCAAAACTATGCCTGGGCATCGGGCACCGTATACAAATATAGCTCGGATATCCTGGCCATGTATGGAAATCGGACGGTCGCCTATGATCTTCTAATGGACGCGTCGGCCCCCTATTTCCTGACCGTGGACACGGCCCAGGTCACCAGTAAAAATGCGCCGCCGGATTATCAATTCAACTTCAATGTTTACATTGATGACGTTCTCGTCGGAAACTACAATTTCTCGGCCGCGAGGGAATTCAAGACGTCCGAGGTGATCAGTCTCGGGGCCTTGAGCCAGGGGACGCACCGTGTGAAATTGCAGTGGAAGAATGATACCAATGGCGCGGGCTACGACGCGAATGTGGGGTTGAAGAATCTGACTTTATACCAAGGGACGACTGGTGTTCCGGCTCCTACGCCAATTCCAACCCCCATCCCCACTCCGACACTCACTCCCTCATTCAGCCAAGCGGCGCGCCTTGACAGTTCAGAGGATTATTTGACGGCTGCCGACAGTGCCGATTGGAGTTTTGGAACAGGAGATTTCACGGTTGATTTTTGGACCTCAATCGGTAGCGCAAATAACAGCTGTTTGGTAAGTCAATACCTGGATGAAAATAATTTTTGGCGTATTAAAACGGACAGCTCTCGAAATTTAGAGATGGTATTTCGTATAGGCGGAGTTACAAAAGCAACTTATGTTAGCACAGGTCACTCTTGGAACTGGGATGGGACATGGAAGCACATCGCTTTTGTGAGAAAAGGCGGCAACGTTCATCTATTTGTTAATGGGGTCAGTTATGCCCTGACTACCACAACTGAATCCGGCTTTCCTGCCACAAGCATTGGTGCGAATGATGTTGGAAACATATCCGCGCCTCTTTATGTCGGGGCTTACAGCGGCGGGTTTAGTAATGCGAATGTTAGCATTGGTGAAGTCCGTATCTCGAAAGGGCTCGCCCGTTGGACCTCGAACTTCACTCCGTCCGCTCAACCCTATCAAACCGATTCTTATACGAAACTGCTTTTGCATATGGATGGCGATGCGATTGATTCAAGCTTAGCAGGACATCAAGTGAGATTGTTAGGAAACACTTTTTTCGGCACTCTTTAAGACAAATTATTTCTTGGAAATAGAAACCCCGCTCTTGCACGCAAGGGCGGGGTTTATTTTGTATTCGTTGTCTTGGGCTTGCTTGATTTTTGACTAGGGTCAGTGTATTCTTAATCCCTAATCTTTATAGGGGAAATCATGATGAAAAAGAAAGTGCTGGTCATCGGAGGGGCGGGCTATATCGGGTCTCACATGGTGAGGGCCCTGACGCGCGAGAAAATACCCGTCGCGGTTTTTGACAATTTGAGCACCGGACACCGGTCCTTTGTCCCGAACGGCGTGCCTTTTATCAAAGGCGATCTTCAAAGGCCCCGCGACATCCGTGACGTTTTTAAACGCTTCCCGGTGGATGCGGTGATGCATTTTGCCGCTTCGTGTTTGGTAGGAGAGTCCGTCGAAAAACCTCTCAAATACTATGAAAACAACGTGCTGGCTTGTGTCCATCTTCTGAAGGCGATGGTGGATGCTCGCGTGAAGCGCTTTATTTTTTCTTCAACCTGCGCCATTTATGGCGAGCCAAAGAAAGTTCCGATCAGCGAACGGAATGAAAAGGCGCCCGTCAATCCCTATGGGCAGTCCAAACTGATGATCGAGAACATGCTGAAAGACACGTCCGCCGCGCATGATTTTTCTTATATTACGCTGCGATACTTTAACGCTTGCGGAGCGCATGCCTCTGGTCAAATAGGCGAGAGGCATGATCCGGAGACTCACCTTATTCCTAATATATTAAAAGTAGCTTCGGGAAGAAGCCGGCAGGTGTCGCTCTTTGGCGACGATTACCCGACTCCTGATGGGACCTGTGTCCGAGATTATATCCACGTGGATGATCTAGCCCAAGCCCATCTCTTGGCTCTAAAAGCGCTAAAGCGAGGCATTCGCAATGAAGCCTTTAATCTTGGCATTGGAAAAGGCTACTCGGTCCGGCAGATTTTAAAAGAAGCCGAGCGCGTGACCGGCAAAACGATCAAAACTGTTATTGGGCCAAGACGTCCCGGTGACCCGGCGGTGCTGGTGGCAAAGCCGGACAAAGCGCGGCAACGACTTGGATGGAAACCCCGCAAGGATCTTCATGACATTATTCGTTCCGCATGGCTCTGGGAGCAAAAAGAGGCGCATCGATCTTGAGTGCCCCTTTTTTTTCGGTGATCCTTCCTGTTTACAATGGGGAGCGGTATCTTGGCCAAGCCGTCGAGAGCGTGATCTCGCAAGCTTACCGTGATTGGGAGCTCATTATTGTGGATGATGCCTCGACGGACAGCACGCCCAAAATCGTCGCGGAATTTTTAGCCCGCGACTCAAGGATCCGCTCGATCCGGAATCCAAAAAACATCAACTGTGGCCCTTCCAGCAACGAGGGAATCAAAATCGCCAGGGGAGAGTGGATCGCCCGCGTTGATTCCGATGATCGGTACCGCCCAGGGTATCTACAGGCGGTCTTTGAGCGTTGCCGTGAAAAGACGAAGGAATGTTTTTTTCTGTCCAGCTGGCTTTCCATGATGGATGAGGAAGGAAAACACATCCTCGACGTGAAGCTTCCGAGCGCCGGGAAGATCCAGCGCATGATGGGACTCGAGAATTTTATCTATCACCCGGCCACTTCTTATCCCCGATGGCTGTGGGAAAAAGTGGGCGGCTATCCGCCGGTAGGACCCATCAGCGACGATCGCCACCTTTGGATGCGGTTTTTTGAGGCCGGGGCAAGACTCGAAATCATTCCGAGTTTTCTCTTGGATTACCGTGTCCATATGGGCAATCAAACCTTTTGGCTGGAAGACAAGGAGCATGTCTATGACGAAAAGGCGGCTTCGTCCGTTCGGAAGCATCGCGAGTGGAAAATCTCTCTCTTTTTAAAGCAGGGAATGCCAAACGAGGCCAGGCAAGAACTTCTAAGGTTTTTCGAGGCGGACCAAAAAAAAAGCGCCAAAAACAGGTTTTACTATTTTTTGACGTTTCTGCCCAAGGGGATCGTTTCTTTTTTTATGTGGGAAATCCGGCCTTGGTTCAGGCGAATCTTCCGCCGGATGAAGAACGCCCAATGACCTAACGGTTGTAAAATTCTTTTAAGACGTAGTGCGGATCGGTTTTAAGCTGAAGCTTGACTTTACGCGGCTGATTCAGGTAGGAGGTCCGTTCCACGTGAGGACTGTCCGCGACGTCGCCATAATCAATGACCTGCTTGAAACAAATCGGCCTTCCGAGGGACACCTTAATTTTGTTTTTGAGAACCCATAAGAGCGGTTTTGTTTTAGGGAGCATCGGCAGGATATTCGAGCGCATCGCGGTTCTGGCGGTCGTGACCATCCAGCAATTTTGCTTGCAGACGGCCACCTTTTCCCGGCTCAAGCGCGCCTGTTCGCCGTTGATGATCTCGTCCCATGACTGCTTTCCGAGATTCCCAAGCGGCAGGTCCGTCCTCACATTGCAAGCCCATACATCCGCCCACGGGTCAATGAACGCAAAATCCGACGCGGCCGTGCATTTGATCAATCTGTCCTGTCCTAAGATTTTCCGGATAAGCCCAAGATTCAAGTAGGCGCGGAACCAATTCTTGACGGTGTTGGTTTTTAGCATCTCGGTGATAAGCTTCTCGACTTCCTTGGCGTTTTTCATACGGTCATAGAAATAGTTGTCGTTTTTATGGAATTGCCAGGCGTTGTGGAGCGTCGAGGTGGAAAGCTCGACCCCCATCGTCCTGGACAATTCATAAACCTGCAAAAGCTGGCCGACGTTCTCGTCCTGGATCACCATCGCGAATCCGAGATCCGTGCCGCCGGCTTCTTTTAGTTTCCGGAGCCCTTCGATTTTGGTTTTAAAGCCGTTGTCCTCACCGCGGATCGTGTTGTTGGTGATCTCGTCGCCCTCGAGACTGAAGCGGACTTTGATGTTCGGATATTTTTTGATGATCGGAATAATTCTTTCGGGGCTCAGGCCGTTGGAGCTTATTTCGAGCGTTTTGGCTTTGGGGTAGAGGACATCCATGATTTCAGCCAGATCGTGCCGGAGCGTCGGCTCGCCGCCCGAAACGTTCAGGTTGTCAAACCCACCCGGAAGCTTGGACAGCATTTCCGGCGTGACCTCATCCTTGGGAAGCGTCGGGTTCTTCCAAATGTAGCACATCTGGCACTTGGAGTTGCAACGGTATGTGGAGATAACGGTCAGGTCCATAGGGATTTTGTAATTATTCGTGGAGTATACAGGATATTATAAGCAATTGCAATGCGCGGTCTTTGAATTTTGCGTCCCACTCAAGTATTTTTGTTCAATTGCATTATAGCGCTTAAATATGATTAGACAAATCAGGTTTTAATCAGGAGGTCAGACCCGTTATGCGTTGCCATTCTTTACCTTTATTGATTAATATCGGAAAACTTAACCGCGATGCCATTCCTCGGCAAAAGGGTGTAGGCCATACCCTGGGTCCCTGCGGAGTTCTCGAGTCCGACGGCCGTCGTGGGCCCGCTCGTCACCGTGACGTATTGATAGGTCAGGCTTCCATCGCTCTGCAAGATCAGCTGGAAGCGCTGCAGGTTGTAGGGGGAAGAGAACGTGGGGACATCCTCCCAACTCACCACGAACTGGGTCGGGCTTGCGAGGTAAGTAATCCTTCCGCCCCTCCCAGGATTCAGGTCACGCCAGAGGGGCGCGGCGATACCATTCGGCGAGGACAGGTTGGGGATTGTATCCGGTGTGTAGTCTGAGCAGCCAATACAGGAACCAAACTGTACAAACCCATTACTTGAGATTTGAATCTGGGTAAAGACCTCCCCAAAGAAACGGAAGATAAAGGGAAGGGCGAAACTTATTCCCTGATCGTCACCGGTGATCCCCGTCAAGGCGGTGGTTTCCACCCACTCGAGAGGGACAAAGGCGGCCTGGTAGGCCGCGGGAAGAGTGGAACTGACGGGAAGGAGAGTAACCGTCCAGGCAAGCGTCCGCGAGTTTCCAGCGATGTCCGTCACGGTGCGGCTGATCGAATTGGAACCCTGAAGAAGGGTGATTTGTTCGCTCAGGGTGCGTTCGCCATCCACATTATCCATCACCGTGTAGGCCAAGGTGTAAAGCGGGAGGTTTGTGATCGTTGGACTGGTCAAGGTGGCCGAAGGCGCGATCCGGTCAAGAACGATCGTGTCGGAAAACTCCGCCGTATTTCCCGCCTCGTCGCGGAAGCGAACGCTGATGGTTTTTTCGCCGTCTTCCCCTGTGAGGGTAAGTATCTTTTCTGTTGCGAAAGACTCGAAAGGAGTTAAATTAACGCCGTCCTGGGAGAAGGCCATTTGGAGATTGTTCTGAGAGGACACAGCATCCGCGGCATCAAGGTTCAGGGTAACCGCGGCAGAATTTGTATGGGTCACGCCGTTATTGATCGAAACGGATCCTGTAGGAGCAATCTGGTCGGATGGCATGCGATAGAGTTCAATATTCTTGAATCCCACATTCGCGTCATAGGGAGAGACATTGTAATCATTGGTCCATTGAAGGGTCAGTGTGTGAACGCCTTGAGTGAGGTTTCCAGCCGTAAGATTTCCAAGATTGATGAAATCGGAAGGCGTGTAAGTCCTGGAGGAATTTAGACCCACCGTGACAACCGTGACGCCGTCCACTTTGATATTGAAGTTGAAAAGGTATCCCGGAGGAGCGTTTTTGCTGGAGATTTGAGCTGTTTGGAATTTCAGAGAATACTTGCTAGCTTCGCCAATAGTTAAAGCGTAGTTCACGGATCGATTCCCGTACATCGCCAGCGTGTCGGTGCCAAATTTGTAGACTGTTCCCGAGGCCGAGGTGTAGCTTTGAGCGTTGATGGTGGAAACAAGAATGGGATCAGCTGGCAGAGGCGGGTATGTTGTGCTAATAAGATTCCCGACCGAATCATATTCACGAGTGACAAGAAGATTTCCATTAGTATTGTAGTCTTTTTGAAATTTGGCAATGGCGCTGGTCCCAAAATACTGTTCATAAGTCGTATAAGCCCCGTCCTGATTCGTGAACCTCGAAAGTCGACCCCGATTCAAAGAAAACCCGGGCTCGTCATAATAATCATACTGTCTTAAAAACGCGCTGGTGTTGTAAGTTGTGATAACGATTTTCTGAACACGGTTGCTGGGATAATAATAAAAACTGTCGACCAGATTTTGTGACGGGAAGATATTGCGAATCGGGTCGCCTAGCTGGTTTATCTCTGAGATTTGACTGGGTTGAGTTGTGCCGGCTATATATTCATATTGAGTATGGGTGCCATTTGAAAAATAGACCGTGTCCAATCGTCCCGATGGATCATAAATACATGAAACTCCATCGCAAGGCGGCAAGGGAGGAACACTCACATCACCAACCAACGCATACACCTCAATTCCCTTGATCCCCACATTGGCATCATAGATAGAAGCGTTGTAGTCGTTGGTCCATTGAAGGGTCAATGTGTGAATGCCTTGAGTGAGGTTGCCAGCCGTAAGATTTCCAAGATCAATGAAGTCAGAGGGTGTGAAAGTTCTGGAGGAATTGAGATTAACATTGGCAAGGGTTACACCGTCTATTTTGATGTTGAAGTTGAAAAGGTACCCCGGAGGAGCGTTTTTGCTGGAGATTTGAGCGGTCGAGAACTTGAGCGAATAGTTCCCGCCCTCTCCGATATTCAAAGCGTAATTCACCGACCGATTCCCGTACATGATTAACGTATCCGTGCCGGATTTGTAGACAGCCCCGGATGCGGAAGTGTAGCTTTGGGCGTTGAGGGTTTGGTTGAGAACCGGATCAGAACCCACAATAATATTCCCACCTTCATCGTAAGCAATCAAACCGGCTAAATTACCGCTGGAATCGTAGCTGCTGTCGAACCTCACTTGAGCGCTATCATACCAGTATCGATATTCATTATAAGAGCCGTCCGGCTTCGTCTTTTTTATGAGCCGGCCCGTCGAGTTCCCAAAAAAGTCCTCATCAAAATATTCGTATAAATCCCCGTTTGCAGTGTGGTAGGTTTTAACAATCCCCGAATCATAATAATCATACGAAAGCGCTTTGAACGCATTCACCAGGCCGTTTCCATAGTAAACATCAAACCCCGAAGCGCCTAAATCCGCAGAGGAAAAGCGAAGCCGTCGGTACAGATCGTCAAAACTCTGGAAAGGATCCTGTGAAAGAAGAAGCGCGACCGTACCTGAGACGATTGGCGTAGCCATCGAGGTGCCTGTTCCGTAGCCATAGGTATTGTTATAAAGTGTCGACAAAACACTCTCTCCGGGCGCCATGATGTCCAAGCCCGTTCCGAAGTTCGAGAACGAGGAACGATTATTGAGGGAATTCACCGATCCTACCGTAATGACGTTATCAAATCCCGCCGGGTACAACGTGCTGACATTCAGGTTTTCGTTCCCCGCGGCTACGACGACCACGGACCCAAGCCCACGGGCATAGCCGACCGCGTTTCGAAAATCCGTTAATTGCGTTGACGTAAACAAGTAATAAGGCATCCCAAGCGACATACTGATTACATCCGCGCCTAAATTCGCCGCGTACTTGATCCCATCAATGATGTCATACAAAAGATCCGGCCAGTAACCACCGCCGTTTGAATCCAAAACCTGCACCGGAATGATTTTCGTCTCAGGAGCGATACCCGTCGTTCCTATGCCGTTATTTCGCACGGCTCCAATAATCCCGGCCACGTGCGTACCGTGTCCGTTCAAATCATTGGGTGAATTATCATTACCGCTAAAATCCCACCCGCGGATATCATCAACAAATCCATTGCCGTCATCGTCCACCAGAGGAAGCCCGTTGAGCTCAGCCGCGTTCGTCCATATATTGCCCGCCAAATCGGGGTGGTCCAAATCAATGCCGGTATCGAGAACCGCCAACGTTGTTCCAGCGCCACGCGTAAAATCCCACGCTTCATCACCATTTACCTGCTGAAGCCAATTAAGAGAACTAAAATAGGTATCATTCGTGGGAGAAAAGAGCCCTGAAATGCGCGCTCCATCATAGAAATCCGTTATTTCAGTGCCAACAAGCGTGGGAAGATCACTGGGAGCAGGTGCAATCGGTTTGACAATTTGCACCATCTGATTCGGACTTTCAGCCGGTGGCACTTCCTCTATACGATCCACGAGCTGAATCAATCCTTGATCTTTATTGTTGCTAAAATCCTCAAGAACCTGATCCTCAAGAACCTGAAGTCGGTTTACCAAAGCTTCTTTCTCGGCTTGGGAATTTTGAAGCTCTTGGGTAGAGACAAAACCTCCCCTACGCGTATCAGGAACATCAAATGAGGACTTGGCTCTTGAAAGAAGTTCGCGTGGGTTGGCCGCGAAAGCCGCCTGACAAAAGACAAAGGAGACCGTGATCGCGAACGCTACTATCTTTTTGCAATTTTTAATCATAATTAGGCAATAATTGTATACAAAACCTGAATTTTTGTAAAGCTTTACTCTCCAGTTGTGATCAAGAGGTCAGTCGCTTTAGTTTGTAGGCCCTCAGGAGCTTGAGAAAAGGCAGACGGAGATTTCGCGGTAGAAAGGCGAGGCCTTGGTAGAGATAGGCCGTACGGAATTTTGGAATGCCCAGTTCCTCGATTTTTTTGAATATTTTTTTTACTTTCAAGCGGGCTGACTTTTCGTCTTGATGAAGCGCGGCCATAAGACCGTGGTCCATTGAGCGCGAGAGGTGTCTTAAGATGAAGGCATTCATGCGTTCCCTGGCCAGCGCAAGAAGTTTTTTTTCCTCGTCACTCTTGGCCCGTGGAGCCATGGAATCAAGCACTTTTTGAAGTTCTTCTTTTGTTTTGAGCGTGGTTTCAGCGGCGCCGGTGTATTCGGCTTCGAGACTGCTTGTGATAGAGGCGGGATGAAGGCGTATCCCGCAAAGCGCTTTTTCTTCGCAGAGGCAAGGCCCCAGGGAGCCCGCCTGCGCCAGAGCCAGGCGGTCAATGTGCCAACCTTTGGGATATTCCCGAAATCCGCCCCATTGTTTTAAGAAGGACCGGCGAAACAGGATGCCTGAGATGTTCATTTTAAAATTGTGTCTTTCGGGGAGGAAAAGCGCGCTTAGAAACTCGAATGGCGTCATAAAAAACTTTTCATAACGATCTAACCGTATCAACTGATTGTTCAGGCCGATGAGTTTGTAGCGCGGCCTGATGACAGCGGCGTCCGGATGATTGAGAATATGGGCGCCGAGCGTTTTTAAAAAGTCTCTCTCTAACAAATCATCGTCGCAGAGGATCGCGAGCCATTCCCCGCGCGCCGTTTCGAGAAAATCATTCAATTTTTTCGGTAGGCCCGCGAGATTCGGCGTGTGCCGGTAAATAACCTTGTCGGAACGCAGGGCCTCCGCGACGGCTTGGGACTGACAATTCTTGGATTCGTCATTTATCAGTACCTCGAAATTGGAGTAGTCTTGGCCAGCGGCGCTTTCGATCGCAAGCTGGGTATATTCATGGCGCCTGTAGGTCGGAATACCGATTGAAATAAACGGCTGAGTGACATCGGACATGAGCGCAAGTATACCTTAAGGAGCGCTTCCTTGTAAACAAAGGGGCTCTTTTATTTTGGGCGTTATATGGTATACTGTCCAAATATGTTATTTTTTAGAGGGTTTCTTTTTTTCTTAGGCATTGATTCTAAACAACATGGAGAAAAAGCATGAAAGCGGTTATTTTGGCCGGCGGCAAGGGAACGCGGCTCAGCGAAGAGACGGTCCTTAAGCCGAAGCCGATGGTAGAAATCGGAGGCATGCCGGTCCTTTGGCATATCATGAAAATTTACTCGGCCTACGGGATTCAAGACTTCATCATTTGCTGCGGCTACATGAGTTATGTGATTAAGGAATACTTCTCGAATTATTTTCTGCATCGGGCCGACGTGACGATTGACATGTCGCATAACCAGATGCAGGTCCATCGAAAATCCGCCGAGCCCTGGAAAGTGACGCTGATTGAAACGGGGCTTGACACGATGACCGGCGGAAGACTGAAACGGGCGAAGGAGTATGTTGGAAAGGAAACATTTTGCTTTACCTACGGGGATGGTCTCAGTGACGTCAATGTCTCCAAGCTCGTTGATTTTCACAAATCTCAAAAAAAACTTGCCACGGTGACGGCAATGCGCCACCCGAGCCGTTTTGGTATGCTCGGGATTTCAGACGACCACGGCGTGACGCGCTTTGCCGAGAAGCCGGTGGAAGAGGCTAGTTGGATGAATTCGGGATTTTTCGTGATGGAACCGGCCGTCCTCGACGCCATTGACGGCGATGAGACGGTACTGGAGAAAGAACCCATGCACCGCCTCGTGTCGAAGAATCAACTTTGCGCTTATCAGCATGAGGGTTTCTTTCAGGGCATGGATTCTCTGAGAGACAAGGCCATCCTCGAAGAACTCTGGCATTCCGGAAAGGCGCCTTGGAAGGTTTGGTGAACGGATGACGAGCGTTGATTTCGTCGTCATCGGCGGCGGAATAGTCGGCATCAACGTCGCGCGCGAGATCAAGAAAAGGTTTCATGGCGCGAAAGTTCTTTTGATCGAGAAAGAAGAGGAATGCGCGCGCCACGCCAGCGGCCGCAATAGCGGGGTCCTGCACGCCGGCTTTTATTATACGGCCGACAGTTTAAAGGCAAAATTCACGCGTCTTGGCAACCGGCTTCTGACCGAATATTGTCAGAAGAAGAAGCTGGCCATCAATCGGTGTGGAAAGCTTGTCGTGGCCAAAAACGCCGAAGAACTGCCCCAGCTGGATGAGTTGGTCAGGCGCGCCCAGGCTAACGGCGTGGAACTCAGCATCGTCACTGAAGCCAAAGCCAGACAAATCGAGCCGCGCGTTAAAACATTTGAGCGGGCGCTTTTTTCTCCGACGACCTCCTCGGTGGATCCTATCGAAGTCACGCTTTCGATGAAAGAGGACGCAAAGAACGAAGGCGTCGAGATCCGCACCGGCGTGTCCTATCTTCGAAAGACAAAAGACGGCGTCGAAACGAGCGCCGGCGGTTATAGCGCGGGTTTTGTGGTGAACAGCGCCGGGCTTTACGCGGACAAGATCGCGCTGGATTTCGGCTTTTCCGAGGAATACCGGATTTTGCCGTTCAAGGGGCTTTATCTTTATTCCGACGAACCCGAAGGATCTTTTCGGACTAATATTTATCCGGTGCCGGACTTGAGAAATCCTTTCTTGGGCGTGCACTTTACGATCACCGTGGATGGGCATACGAAGATCGGCCCGACGGCGATCCCTGCGTTTTGGCGCGAACAGTACCAGGGGTTCCAGCGTTTTAAGGCCGGAGAATTTTTGGATATTCTGCTCCGCGAAGCGGGGCTGTTTCTTTTTGCCGGTTTTGATTTCCGGCGGCTGGCGTTCGAGGAGATCCAGAAGTACTCCCGCGGGAAAATGGTGGAGCTGGCCTCGCGTCTGGCGGAGAACGTCCATTCGAAGGACTACACGCGCTGGGGTAAGCCGGGGATACGCGCGCAGCTCGTGCACCTGAAAAAAAGAAAATTAGAGATGGACTTCGTGATCGAGGGGGATTCGAAATCATTGCACATCTTAAACGCGGTGTCGCCGGGCTTCACTTGCGCGATTCCTTTTTCCGAATACGTCTGCGATAAAATCAAGGAACAAATCAAATGAAAATTCTCGTCACGGGAAACATGGGCTACGTGGGCCCCAGCGTCGTGAAACAACTAAGAGTGTCGTACCCCAAGGCCGAAATTATCGGTCTTGATTCGGGGTTTTTCGCGCATTGTTTGACGAACACCGCGCATTTGCCGGAGACGCGCGTGGACCAGCAGCTTTTCATGGATATCCGCGGCGTGACCAAGGACGTTTTGAAAGGCGTGGACGCCATCGTGAATCTCGCAGCCATCTCCAACGATATCATGGGGAAAATTGACGAGACGCTGACGCTGGAGGTGAACTACAAAGCGGGTGTGCGGCTGGCGAAGCTGGCGAAACAATCCGGCGTCAAAAGTTTTATTTTTGCGTCAAGCTGCAGCGTCTATGGCTTCGCGGAGGAAGGCGCCAAGACAGAAAAGTCCGGCGTGAATCCGCTGACCGCGTATGCCAAGTCGAAGATTTTGACGGAAAAAGGGCTCAAACCTCTCGCGGGGAAAAATTTCAAGATCACCTGTTTTCGTTTCGCGACGGCCTGCGGCATGAGCGAGCGGCTGCGTTTGGACCTCGTGCTCAATGACTTCGTGGCCTGCGCGCTTACCTCCGGGAAGATCACGGTCTTAAGCGACGGCACTCCCTGGAGGCCCCTCATTCACATCAAGGACATGGCGCGCGCCATTGATTGGGGCATTCAAAGGCCGGTCGGCGCCGGCGGGCTGTTTTTGGTCGTGAACGCGGGCTCCGATGAATGGAACTATCAGGTGAAGGATCTTGCGAACGCGGTGGTGCATGAGATTTCAGGGACGGATGTGACGATCAACCTGAGCGCGCCTCCGGATAAGCGGTCTTACCGCGTGGATTTCGGTCTTTTCAGAAAATTGGCGCCCAAAAACCAGCCGGAGGTTGGATTAGCGCAGGCGATTCGCGAGCTGAGAGAGGGACTTTCCTCGATGGGATTTAAAGATTCAAACTTCAGGGACTCAAATTTCATGAGGATCAAGGTGTTGACGGGGCTCCGAGACCAGGGCTTGCTGACGCCTGAACTGCGCTGGAAAAAATGATTTTCACCGAGACCAAGCTCAAAGGCGCTTTTGTGGTTGTCCTCGAAAAAAAAGAAGACGCACGCGGATTCTTTGCGAGGACTTTTTGCCAAAAGGAATTTCAGGCGCATGGCTTAAACGCCTCTTTTGTCCAGGCCAATGTCTCCTGCAATTTTAAAAAGGGGACCTTCCGAGGCATGCATTACCAGGCGGCCCCTTACCACGAAGCGAAGCTCGTGCGCTGCGCCGAAGGCTCGCTCTTCGACGTGATCGTTGATTTGAGAAAAAAATCCGTGACGTTTAAAAAATGGTTTGGCGTTGAACTCAGCAAAGAAAATTGTAAAATGATTTTTATCCCCGAAGGTTTCGCGCACGGATTCGTGACACTCACCGGTAACACCCAGATTCTTTACCAGATGAGCGAATTTTATGCGCCGGGTTTTGACCGGGGTTTCCGCTATGATGACCCGGCGTTCGCGATCGAGTGGCCGGTGAAAATCGCGGAGATATCCGAAAAAGACGCGGCCTGGCCTTTATTCGCGTCGGTCCCACAGGAGGCCTGACATGTTGACGGAAGAAAAGGTCTCGTTGGGCCTGAAACTTTATCAGTTCATCGAAAAACTTTATCCCATTTGCCGCAGCATCACCGGAAACGGCGTCCGAGAGACCTTGAGTCTCATTCAAAAAGAAATCCCGCTCGTGGTTCACGAAGTGCCCAGCGGCACGCCGGTGTTTGACTGGACAGTGCCGAAAGAGTGGAATATCCGCGACGCCTATATCAAAAATTCCAAAGGCGAGAAGATCGTTGATTTTAAAAAATCCAACCTTCATGTCGTGAGCTACAGCGTCCCCGTGCGAAAGAAGGTGGCGCTGGCGGAGCTCAAAACGCATGTATTCACGCTTCCGGATCATCCGGATTGGATCCCCTATCGCACGGCTTATTACAAGGAGGACTGGGGTTTTTGTCTGAGCCATCGGGACTTGGAGCGCTTGAAAGAGGGCGACTATGAAGTCCTGATTGATTCGGACCTGAAGGACGGCTCCCTCACCTACGGCGAATATTTCATTAAAGGAAAGTCAGAAGAAGAGGTTTTGGTCTCTTGCCATGTGTGTCACCCGTCGCTTTGCGACGACAATCTCTCAGGGATAGCGGTCGCCGCGTTTTTGGCGAAAAATCTATCCGACGTCCCCACGCGCTATTCCTACCGTTTTCTGTTTATCCCAGGGACCATCGGCTCGATCACCTGGCTGGCGCGCAATGAGTCACGAACAAAATCCATCCGCCACGGCCTTGTTTTAACCTGCGTCGGGGACGAGAACCGCCCGACTTACAAAAGAAGCCGCCGTGGCGATGCCGAGATTGACCGCGCGTTTGTCCATGTCTTAAGGCACTCCGGAGCGGATTACAACGTCATTGATTTTTTCCCCTACGGCTATGACGAGCGTCAGTATTGCTCGCCCGGCTTTAACTTGCCGGTGGGTTGTTTCATGCGCGGCCAGCATGGAAAATTTCCGGAGTATCATACCTCGGCGGACAATCTTCAGTTTGTGAAGCCGGCCGCGCTGACGGATTCTTTTCTCAAGTGCCGGTCCGTCATTCATGTTTTGGAAAATAATAAATTCTATTTGAATCAAAGCCCCAAGGGCGAGCCGCGACTTGGGAAGCGGGGGTTGTATCAAAATGTCGGCGGCGTTGACCGGGAAAAAAACGAAATGGCGCTTTTGTGGGTACTCAATCTTTCCGATGGGAACCACAGTTTACTCGATATCGCCGAGCGATCGGAGCTGGAGTTTAATTTGATCAAGACGGCCGCGGACGCGCTGGCCGGCGCGGGATTGCTGAAGGAGAAGCCGTGACCCCACCACCTTCTTTTGAGACGCTGGAAGGCATTATTCTCAAATTCACGGAAAGATTCCTCGGCGTCTCGACGCGCCGAAAGGCGCGTCATGCCTTTGGCAGAAAGAAGGTGGTGGGGTGAAAGGGAAGAGAGCGTTGGTTACGGGAGCAAGCGGTTTTATCGGGTCACCTCTTTGCCGGCGGTTGGCCGAAAAGGGCGCGGAAGTTCACGCGGTTTCCAGAAATAAACAACCCGACGCGGAAGGAAAAATCCACTGGTGGCAGGCGGATCTGGCGGATATGGCTCAAGTTCACAGGGTCATGCAGTCGGTCAAGCCGAATTTTGTTTTCCATCTGGCGAGCGAAGTGACCGGTAAGAGAGACCTGGAATTGGTGTTGCCTGTATTTCAAAGCAATTTGCTGAGCACCGTCAGCCTGATGACCGAGGCGGCCCGGCAGGGCTGTGAACGTTTTTTAATCACGGGCTCTCTGGAAGAGCCGGATCCCGGCTCGCCGGCGGTGCCTTGCTCGCCCTATGCGGCGGCCAAGTGGTCGGCCAGCGGGTATGCCCGCATGTTTTGGGAACTCTATAAACTCCCTACCGTGATCGCGCGGCTTTTCATGGTTTACGGACCCGCGCAGAAGGACCTGGCGAAGCTTATCCCTTATACGATTCTTTCTCTGGCGAAAAAAGAAGCGCCTAAATTTTCGAGCGGCCAGCGGCCCGTGGACTGGATCTACGTCGAGGATGTGGTCGAGGGCCTTGTCATGGCCGCCTCGGCGAAGGGGATCGAAGGCGGCACGCTGGAGTTTGGTTCGGCGAATTTAGTCAGGATCCGTGAAGTGGTGGAGGAAATCGTGAGACTCATGGGATCCGCGGTCAAGCCGCTTTTTGGCGCTTTGGCGGATCGGCCGCTCGAGCAAGTCCGCGTGGCCAACGCCGGAGAAACTTTCAGGCAAATCGGCTGGAAACCCCAGGTTTCTTTGCGAAACGGTTTGGAGCGGACGATCGAGTGGTACACCCGCCAGAGCCAGATGGAGACGCGCCGGTGACCCCACCACCTGTTTTTGAATCCAAAGGATTCACGAATCCGCCAGAGGCGGATTCTTCCGACGCTTTGCGTCGGAAGAAAACAGGTGGTGGGGTGAAACCATGCCGGTTTTGTGGAAACGCTTTAGGCGAACCCTTTCTGGATTTGGGAAAGACGCCGCTGGCCAATTCCTATCTCAAAAAAGAAGATCTTTCGCGTCACGAACCAGTTTTCCCCTTGCGCGTTTTTCTTTGTGAGAAATGTTTTCTCGTGCAACTCGCCGATGTCAATACCTCCGAGCATATTTTTAGCGATGAATACGCGTACTTTTCTTCGTTTTCCTCCAGCTGGCTGAAGCACGCCAAAGACTACACGGACTTGATGGTGAAGCGTTTCAAATTTGACCCTTCGAGTTTTGTGATTGAAATCGCCAGTAATGACGGATATCTGCTTCAATATTTCAAAGAGAAAAACATCCCCGTGCTTGGGATCGAGCCGTCCGGAAATTGCGCCAAGGCGGCGACGGATAAAGGGATCCCCAGCGTGGTCAAGTTTTTTGGAGTGGCGACCGCTAAGGAATTGGCAGTCCAAGGCAAAACGGCTGATTTGCTGTTGGGAAACAATGTGTTGGCCCATGTGCCGGATTTAAATGATTTTGTCGAAGGGATGAAAATCGCGTTGAAGCCCAACGGGATTATCACGATGGAGTTTCCTCATCTCTTGCGCCTTTTGCTGGAGGGGCAGTTCGACACGATTTATCATGAGCATTTTTCTTACTTTAGTTTTCATGTGGTGGAAAAGGTATTCGCGAAGCATGACCTGACGCTTTTTGATGTCGAGGAACTTCCCACGCACGGAGGGTCTCTCCGGATTTATGGCCGGCATGCCGCGAATGCCTCATGGCCGGTGTCCGGGCGTGTGCGTGAGCTAAAGGAAAGAGAAATCCGTCACGGCTTGAATGAGGATGAAACTTACAAGGATTTTGCGGTGAAAGTCACGCGCATCAAAGAAAAACTTCTTCAGTTTTTAAACGAGGCCAAGGCCTCCAAGAAGGCCGTGGTCGGCTATGGCGCCCCCGCCAAAGGAAATACCCTGCTCAATTATTGCGGGGTCGGCGCCAATCTTATTCAGTACACCGTGGATCTTAGCCCACACAAACAAGGCCATCTCCTGCCGGGAAGCCGTATCCCGATTTATTCTCCCGAAAAGATCCGGGAAACCAAACCCGACTATGTGCTGATATTGCCATGGAATCTTAAGGAAGAAATCATGAAACAGATGTCGCACATCCGGCAGTGGGGCTCGAAGTTTGTGACGCCAATTCCTGAATTGAGGATATTGGAATGAAGGTATTGCACTTAAGCTACAGTGATTATGAGGGGGCCGGCGGTGCCGGAGTGGCGATGTATCGCCTCCATCGCGGTTTAATCAACGCCGGCGTTGATTCCAGTATTTTGTCACGAATGAAATCCTTGAAAACCGATGAGTCTACGACGATCCCGCGCTCAGCCACGGAACTTTTTCTTAAAGGCATCACCACCAAATTAGGATTAAACGGCCTTGAAGGGGTGGGTGCTTTTGGAGTCAAGCGTCATCCTCGCTATCGTGACGCCGATATTTTGAACCTTCACTGTATCCACAGCGGTTATTTTAATTATCTGGCTTTGCCGGCTCTCACGAGAAATAAACCGACGGTTTGGAGCCATCACGATCTCTGGGCGATCACGGGGCATTGTTCGTACAGCTATGACTGCACGCGTTGGAAAACCGGTTGTGGAAAATGCCCGTACCCTGATCATTATCCGCCGATCCAGCGCGACGCGACGGCTCTGGAGTGGAAGTTAAAAAACTGGGCCTATCAGCGCTCCAAACTTCATGTGGTGGTGGCCTCTCAATGGTTTTTTAATATCATGAAAGAAAGCATCTTGCAGCGTTTTCCGATTCACCGGATTCCTTGGGGGCTTGACACGGCCGTTTTCAAACCCATCAACAAAGAAGAGTGCCGCTTCGTGCTTGGCATTCCCAAAGACAAAAAAGTGCTGATGTTCGGCGTCGTAAACGCCGATCTCCACAATAAAGGCGGTGATTTGCTTATGAAGGCGATCGAGAAACTGCCGGAATCTCTAAAGAAAGATTTGGTGTTTTTGACGATCGGCCACCGCGGCAACGATGTGTTTGCCAAGGTCGGAGTGCCGGCCATCCATCTTGGCTACGTGCTTCAGGACAAATTTAAGGCCATCGCTTATTCAGCGGCCGACTTGTATGTGCTGCCGACGCGCGCCGAAACCTTTTCACTCATCGCGATTGAAAGCATGGCTTGCGGTGTTCCGGTGGTGAGTTTCGCGATAGGCCCGATCCCCGAGCTCGTGCAAAATGGCCAAACGGGCTATTTGGCCCAACCCGAAAATCCGGACGATTTAGCGAAAGGCATTGTTCAGCTGATGGAAGACAACGCTCTCCGTGAATCTTTAAGCGCCAAGTGCCGCTCGATCGTGGAGCGGGAGTATACGCTGGAACTGCAGACCCAGCGTTACCTTGATCTGTACCGAAAGATCCTGGCTTGAAAGTACTTCATATCAACTACACGGACCACGAGGGAGCCGGCGGCGCCGGCGTTTCCGCTTATCGCCTCCATAGGGGGTTAAGGAAAGCCGGTATTGATTCGAAAATCCTCTGCCGTTTAAAGACCTTGAAGACGGATGACTCTGAGCAGATTAGAAAAAGGGTTCTCGAGTATCTGATCCGGCCGGTGGCAGAACGGCTTGGGTTGAATGAGCTTGAGGGAGTCGCCTCTTTTTCAGTGCACCGCAATCGGCTTTTTAAAGAAGCGGACCTTGTCAACGTGCACTGCATTCACAGCGGTTATTTTAATTATTTGGCGCTTCCGAAAATCACACGGCTCAAACCCACGGTTTGGACCCCGCATGATGTGTGGCCGCTGACAGGCAATTGCAGTTTGTGGCTTGACTGTATGCGGTGGAAGACGGGATGCGGCCGTTGCCCGTATCCGGAAAACTATCCACCAATGCGGCGTGACGGATCGGCCATCGGGTGGCGTTTAAAAAACTGGGCTTATTCTCGATCCCGGCTTCGTGTGGTCGTGCAGTCGAAGTGGTTTTTGGAGATGACAAGACAAAGTATGTTGGGACGCTTTCCGATCCATCAAATCCCATGGGGTGTGGACACAGAAGTATTTGAGCCGCTCAACCAAGAGTATTGCCGTTCCGTGCTGGGGATTCCTCATGACAAAAAAGTTCTCATGTTTGGTGCCGTGAATTCTAAGCTCAGCAACAAGGGAGGGGATTTATTGATGAAAGCGTTGGAAATCTTGCCGGCGTCTCTCAAAAAAGATCTTGTGCTTCTCACCATGGGGCATCGGACTGAGCAGGCGTTTGAACGATTGCAAATTTCGATGGTTCATACGGGTTATATTTCTAATGATCGTTTCAAGGCGATTGTTTACGCGGCTGCCGACCTTTATGTCTTGCCTACACGCTTTGAGACATTTTCAAATGTTTGCATTGAAAGCATGGGTTGTGGCACACCGGTCGTGAGTTTCGATATCGGCCCGGTTCCGGAACTGGTGCGCCATGGCCAGACCGGGTATGCGGCTAAGTTTGGAAGCGCGGAGGATCTCGCGCGCGGGATCGAAGAACTTCTGCGGGATGAGTCGGCGCTTCAGGCCATGCGAAAGCGCTGTCGGGACATGGTCGTAAACGAGTATAGCGAGAAACTACAAACCGCGCGCTATGTCGAGCTTTACAAAAAAGTGCTGTCGAGCTAGGAAGTTTCGATGATCTCTGATATAACGATCCCGTTTGTTGAAAAGCATCATCGGTGGTCCATCGGGATTTTTGAAAGCCGTGATGGCGCGCAATTTTATCCCGCGAAAGGCGTGCCACAGCCGGTTTTGACCGCGAGAGATGTCACGGACATCAAGGCGAGATTTGTGGCGGACCCTTTCATGATTCACAAGGAAGACCGTTGGTACCTGTTTTTTGAGGTCTTCAGTGGCGTGACGAAAAAAGGGGAGATCGCGCTCGCGGAAAGCACGGACGCCAAAAAGTGGAGCTATCGGCAAGTCGTTTTGGCGGAACCATTTCATCTGTCTTATCCTTTTGTCTTTCGCTCCGAGGGGCGTTTTTACCTCGTGCCCGAAAGCGGCAGCCAAAAGGCCGTGAGGTTGTATGAGGCCGTGGATTTTCCGTTAAAATGGAGATTTGTAAAAAATCTCGTGGCGGGGGAGAGGTTCGGCGATACGACACTCTTTCGCCACCAAGACCGGTGGTGGATGTTCACCGGGACCGATCCCGTGAATCATGACACCCTTCATCTTTATTTTGCGGATGATCTAACGGGAGAGTGGACGCGGCATCCGTTGAGCCCCATCGTACGGGGAAATCCTTCAAACGCGCGCCCCGCGGGAAGGGTCATGAGTGACGGGGGGCGGATTGTCCGGTTCGCGCAGGTGGACACTCCTTATTACGGGAAGTGGACCAAAGCTTTTGAAGTAATCACGCTCTCAAAAGGGAGTTATGAGGAAAAAGAGATCGCAGAATTTCCATTTTCGAGACGGATGAAAAAGCAGGGGTGGAATAAAGACGGCATGCATCACATTGACGCCCATTCGACGGGCCCTAAGGAGTGGCTTGCCTGCGTGGACGGTTTTCGGTATGTCTATTATTTCGGGCTTCGGAGAAAAATGAAACTTAAAGAACTTTGGACGTGATGAAACACGGAAGAAAAGGAGTTCGAAAAAAGTTTTTTTGGGCGATCACGGTGGTGTCTACCCTGTTGGTCTGGAGTGTCGCAGTTTTTTACAGGTTTTTCGGCTACTCGTTGATCGAGGCGGTCTATAAAGGCGAGGTGCCTGGTGTTTTGAATAAAGTGATGCGAGAGAGACCGCACCCGCTGGAGTATTACCTGGGTCTGGGGGACTGGTTGGAGACCGGGGCGCCCGTCATGATAGTTATTATCTGGTTTTTGGCCGTTCTTACGATGATGCCGAAAAAGCTATCCGCCTTTTTTAAAAAGCTTCATGCTTGCCGAAAGATATTGTTGTTGAGCGTCCTTTTCTTTTTTGGGGTTGCGCTTTTAATTCCGTTTTCAATCGGGCCGCTTGTTCTCGTGAGACTCTATGCCATTTGGCTGGGCGCGATGGGCATCCTTTTCTTAGGGATGCGAGATTTTTCGATCGGACGATTGGGCAAGACGGCGGCGGCCGTGACAATTCTGGAGTTTTTTATTTTCTGCGTCTTCTTTCTGATCAAGGACCCGCTTTTTCTGGACAATTTTTTTATGGAGTATACTTTCGGTGAGAATTTGGAGTTTTTTTTCTATTTTTTTACGGGCATTCTATTCTTGATCTTATATTTCAAGGGAAAACGCTTGGGTCTTGTTTTTTCAAAGAAAAAATTATTTTTACTTTTTTTCGCGTTATTTTTTCTATTTGTGGCGGGGGAAGAAATCAGCTGGGGACAACGTATTTTTGGGCTTGAGACGCCCGCGTTTTTGGACAATACCCAACATGAGACCAATATTCACAATCTTAGGATGTTTGACAGTGATTTTATTCTGACGACTTTGGTGATCGTGCTGGCGGTGCTCATTCCGCTGGCGAATCGATGGATCCCCGCATTCAAAAGCTGGATTCAGCGTCTCGGTTTTCCTGTTCTGCCGCCACTGGCTATTTTTTCAGTCGTTCTTGGCCTTTTAATTCATACTCGCGGCCTGCATACCTATTATCACAACACGGACGAAATTCGGGAGTTATTTATCAGTTTCGGATTTTTGATATTCGCGATCCACTTTTACTTTCAACGCCTGCCCAAGAAATCAAAAGTCTGATGAGCCTTAGACGCCCCTGGCGCCTAATATCTTGAGGGTCCTATGCGGTCGAACAAAAACGTTGACGATTTAATGAATCTCGATCGGACGATTCAAACAGCCTGGAAATGGGAGAGGTCGCGTTAATTTTTATGGCATTTAAGAAAATCAAAGTAGCGCTAGTTTTTGGAACCAGACCCGAAGCCATCAAGATGGCGCCGATTGTAAAGGTGTTAGAAAAAGACTTCACTAGAATTACACCGATTGTGATCGTGACCGCGCAGCACCGCCACATGCTGGACCAGATCCTTCGTATATTTCGTATCAAAGCTGATTATGATTTGAATATCATGGCGCATAATCAAACGCTGGCCGATATCGTGTCAACGGCGGTTGTACGCATTGATCGAGTGTTGGCAAAGGAAAAGCCGCATCTCATTCTGGTACAAGGAGATACAACGACAAGTTTTGTGGCGGCGCTCGCCGCTTATTTTCACAAGATCCCAATCGGTCATGTGGAGGCGGGTCTCAGGACTTATCATAAGTACGAGCCATTCCCAGAGGAGATCAACCGGCGGCTTACAGGTGTTCTGACGGATCTTCATTTCGCGCCGACAAAAACCTCCTACAATCATCTCATGCGCGAAGGAGTCGATAAAAAGAATATTTTTGTGATTGGCAATACGGTGATTGACGCCCTGCTGATGATCGTGAAAAAAGATTTTGATTTTCATAAGATCAAGAGCAAAACCTTAGCGGGGAAATTGTCCAAGATTGATTTTCGAAAAAGACGAGTCATTCTTGTCACCGCGCATCGCAGGGAGAGTTTTGGCAAGCCGTTTCTCAATATCTGCGGGGCGATCAGAAATATTGTCGAGAAAAATCACGATGTCGAGGTGATCTACCCAGTGCATCTTAACCCCAATGTTCAAAAGCCTGTGAATCGAATTCTTGGCGGCCTCGACCGCGTGTGCCTTATCCCACCGCTTGACTATGAGATTTTTACGCAGCTCATGAGCCGATGTTACCTTATTTTAACGGACTCAGGGGGAGTGCAGGAAGAAGCACCCTCGTTAGGTAAACCTGTTTTGGTGATGCGAAACGTTACCGAGCGCCCTGAGGCTGTGAAGGCCGGCACCGTGCGTCTTGTCGGTACCGATAAGCGCGTTATTATTCGAGAGGTCCAACGGCTTCTCGACAATAAAAAAGCTTATCAAGTAATGTCCAGGAGCCACAATCCCTATGGCGACGGCCGCGCCGCGAAACGCATCCATTCCCTTATCCTCCGTCACTTCTCAAATTAATCGCATATCCTGATTGACATTAAAATCCAGCTGTGGATAATCTTTAGTTTAATTGTTATTTGGCTTCATAGTTTTAAAAGAATAGGAAATATCCGTTGAATCCGAAATATTATGGATGGGGTTTCCCCATCGATATCTCGAAACATGGATGGCAAATTGACCAATTGATTACTATCCTCCATGTTTTCATGGCCGTCCTATTCATTGGATGGTTTGCCTTTTTTATTTATACTATTATCCGCTTCCGCCAACGCCCTGGTCACAAAGCCGAATTCCACATCAAGCATTTTAAAACACCCACTTACTTAGAGGCAGGCGTTGCTTTGACTGAATTTGTACTGCTTTTTGCGTTTTCCATTCCACTATGGCATTTTTTTAGAAATGAGATGCCCCCGAAGGATAAATCACTTCAGGTACGCGTGGTGGCGGAGCAGTTCGCGTGGAATATCCATTATCCGGGAAAAGACGGAGCGTTTGGAAAAACAGACCCGAAACTGATCAGCGCTACGAATCCTTTGGGACTGGATCCGAATGATCCCGAAGGCAAGGATGATATCATCACTTTGAATCAACTCCACATTCCAGTGGATATGCCGGTTATCGTTGATCTGTCATCGAAGGATGTGATCCATAGTTTTACACTGCCGGTGATGCGCGTCAAACAGGACGCGATTCCGGGGCAGATGATCCCGGTTTGGTTTGAGGCGAAAAGCACCGGTAATTTTGAAATCGCCTGCGCCCAGCTTTGCGGTCTGGGGCATTACCGCATGCGCGGGTTTTTTATCGTGGAGTCGAAAGCGGATTTTGGAAAATGGCTGGACGGACAGGCCGCCGAAAAGGTTTCGCAGTGAGCGATCAACATCATTCCAACGAATTGCCGTTTTGGCGGCAATATATATTTTCGCAGGATCATAAAGTGATCGGTATGCAATACGCTGTGACGGGGCTTTTGTTTTTGCTGTTTGGGTTTTGTCTCATGATGCTGATGCGTTGGCAGCTGGCTTACCCAGGAAAACCATTGCCGTTTCTAGGAAATTTTTTGGCTGAAAGCCCCGTGATGCCGGGTGGCATCATGCTGCCTGAGTTTTACAATCAGCTCGGCGCAATGCACGGCACGATCATGGTCTTTATGGGCGTCGTCCCGTTGGCTGTGGGCGGCTTCGGAAATTTTGTCCTGCCGCTTCAGATCGGTGCGCCGGACATGGCGTTTCCTAAACTCAACATGATGAGCTACTGGTTCTATTTTATCGGCGGCGTCATTATGATTGCGAGTTTTTTTATCCCCGGCGGCGCGGCGCAGTCTGGCTGGACCTCCTATCCACCACTTTCTAATATCGCGCCTTTGGGACAGACTTTTTGGCTCATTGGCATGGCGTTTTTGATCAACTCGTCGTTACTAGGTTCCATCAATTTTATTGTGACGACAGTCCAGCTTCGAGCGGAAGGGCTGTCGTTTTTCCGTTTGCCATTTTTTGTCTGGTCACAGTTTGTAACGTCCTTCCTTTTATTACTAGCGTTCCCTCCGTTGATGGCCGCCGCGGTGTTGCAGTTGATGGATCGATTGGCGGGCTCAAGCTTCTTTATGCCTTCAGGCCTCGTGGTCAATGGCGCGACGACGCCATGGGCCGGTGGAGGCAGCCCGATTCTTTGGCAGCATCTTTTCTGGTTTTTGGCGCATCCTGAGGTGTATGTGCTGATCCTGCCGGCGATGGGGATCGTGGCTGAAGTCATGTCCTGCAATACAAGAAAACCGCTCTATGGTTACAAAGCGCTGGTGTATTCGGTGATCTTTCTAGGATTTTTGTCGTTCATTGTCTGGGCGCACCATATGTTCTTGACCAGCATGGGCACGCAGATGAATTCGTTTTTTCAAATTACGACGATGATCATCTCGATCCCATCCGTCGTTATTCTTACAACCTTAATTTTAAGCCTATGGGGCGGCTCGATACGTTTCACGGTGCCGATGCTTTTCGCTCTGGCGTTTTTGCCGATGTTCGGGATCGGTGGTTTAACAGGACTTCCGCTCGGTTTGGCGGCCTCCGACATCCATTTGCATGACACCTATTACGTGATCGGGCACTTTCATTATGTCGTCGCGCCGGGGACGATATTCGCGCTTTTCGCCGGGGTGTATCATTGGTTTCCGAAAGTCACGGGCCGCAAGATGTCGGACATTTTAGGAAAAATCCATTTTTGGTTTTCATTTGTCTTTATCAACGGCGTTTTTATGCCGATGTTTATCATGGGATTAGCCGGAGTTTCACGGCGCCTCTACGACCCGGTCCAATACGCGCACGCCCAGTCTGTGCAGCCGCTAAATGTTTTTATTTCGATCTGTGCCTGGTGCCTGGGGTTGGCGCAGATCCCTTTCATTATTAATTTCTTCAGCAGTATTTTCTTCGGAAAAAAAGTAGACGATAATCCTTGGGAGGCGACAACGCTCGAATGGACTGTGCCATCACCGCCGCCGCATGGCAATTTTGCGAAGCCGCCGGTGGTTTATCGAGGGCCCTATGAGTACAGCGTCCCGGGATGCGCAAAAGATTTTCTGCCTCAAAACCTGCCTGCCGGACAGGCAGGCGCCGCGGAGGTCAAATAAATGTCAGAAGCCATGATCCGCTATATCTCTAAACCTCATCCGATCACTGGGGTCACCAATTCAAAGCTTGGGGTCTGGTGTTTCCTAGCTTCAGAAGTGATGTTGTTTGGCGGCCTTTTTTCGGCGTTTCTGATGCTGAGGATCGGCGCTGACTCTTGGCCGCACGGATGGGAGCTCTTGAATGTGCCGCTCGCAACGATGAACACGCTTTTTCTTATCACGTCAAGCGTGACGATGGTGATGGCGTGGGCATCTTTGGCGCTCAAAGATATTAAAAAATACCGGCTGTACATGGCTGCTACGATTTTATTAGGTATCGGCTTTTTGATTGTTAAAGGTTTCGAGTACGCTCATAAGTTTGAAGGTCATCATTTTCCATCCACGAATAATTTTTACGCGATTTATTTTACGTTGACGGGACTTCACGGGCTGCACGTGCTGGGGGGCGTTCTCGTCAACACGTATTTTTTGTTTCCCGGAAGCGGCCTCTGGAAAAAGGACCCGGATCAGTTTATGGGCCGTGTTGAGGCGGCGGGGCTTTACTGGCATTTTGTCGATCTGGTTTGGATTTTTCTTTTCCCGGTTTTGTATTTATTATAAGAAGCAGGAGAAAACGATGAGCGATCTTTCCCCGGAGGCGGTCAAACACCACGTGAAAGTTTATGTGCGTGTCTTTGTGGCATTGGCCATCCTCACTATGATCACAGTCACGGTCTCTTATTTGCACCTAACGATTGCCGCGGCGGTACTGGTTGCCCTTTTAATCGCGACGCTGAAGTCTTCGCTTGTCGCCGGATTTTTTATGCACCTGATCTCCGAAAAAAAGATCATTTTCGCAATTCTTGCGCTGGCATTTTTGTTATTTCTAACTGTTTTATTGATACCGGTCCTGTCTCACCCCTAAGGTTTTTATGTCTCTCAGAGCCATTCATATTTTCGTGATCTTCTTATCCATCCTGCTTCTTCTTTTCTTCGGATTCTGGGCGATTTTGAATTTCCAGGCGTCCGGAAATGCCGCCAACCTTTATCTCGGGATAGTGTCGGCGTTGGCGGGAATCCTGTTGGTGCCCTATCTGGTTTGGTTTATAATGAAAGTCCGGAGGCAGAACACCCGATGAATGTTAGGAGATTGAATAAGTTGGGATGGAGTGTATGGCTGTTCTTGCCCACAAAAGACGCATGGGCATGCTCGGTCTGTTTTGGCGACCCAAATTCCAAGATTAGCCACGGGGTTTTCGCCGCGGTCTATCTGCTCTTAGGGCTGGTGATTTTTGTATTGGGAAGCATTGCTGGGACCGCGTTTACTTGGGCGAGACGGGCAAAAAATATCTCAAACCCGCCAAGCGGAGGTTCCGGGTCATGTTAGCGCAGGTCAGCATATTTCCATTGGACAAAGGTGAGAGTGTCGGGAAATTCGTGGCCGAGGCTGTGGACGAAATTGACAAATCCGGTCTTGATTATCGCGTCACGGCAATGGGAACGGTCGTGGAGGGGGAATGGGAGCCGGTGATGAAGGTTTTGAAAAAAATGCGTGAGAAACTCCTCAAACACTCGAAGCGTGTCTACATGATCATTTCCATTGATGACCGCCAAGGGGATCGCCGCAGGCGTATCGAATCCAAGGTCAAATCTGTCGAGCAGATCCTCGGCAAGACCTTGAGAAAATGAAATTTTATGAATGTCGCCGTCATTGGGGCGTCCAACGACCCGGAAAAGTATTCTTACAAGGCGGTCATGCTGTTAAAGGAAAAAGGACATACGGTATTTCCGGTTCATCACGTGATCCGTGAAATTGAGGGTTTAAAGGTTTACCCGTCGATCCAGGATATCCCGGAGCTGGTGGATACACTTTCGTTATATGTTTCGAAGGAGATTTCTTCGGGTCTTGCCGGGGATTTTTTTTCGAAAAAACCCCGACGGATAATTTTTAATCCGGGCTCTGAAAACCCGGCTTTGGAGGCCCAGGCAGTCGCCAAGGGGATAAAAACTTTGAATGCCTGCACGTTAGTGATGCTTCGGACGAACCAATTCGAGAAAAATTGAACCCGATGAATGTTTTCGAGCAAATCAAAACTAAAAAAGCGAAGATCGCGATCGTGGGTTTAGGCTATGTAGGCCTGCCGCTCGCCGTGGAGTTTGGCAAAATAGCTAAAACCATCGGCTTTGATGTGGACCGGCAAAGGATCTCGGAATTAAAAAAGTCAATGGATCGCAATGGCGAGTCCTCGAAAGAAGAGATCCGTTCCGCGAAATTTCTTGAGTTTACGGCTAATCCGAAGCGATTGAAAGAAGCTCGTTTCATCGCGGTGGCCGTGCCGACACCGGTCACAGACTCGAAGCAGCCGGATCTGTCTTTTGTGCGAAGCGCCACCGAAATTGTCGGGCGAAATCTTTCCAAGAAAAGCATCGTTGTTTTTGAGCCGACGGTGTATCCCGGAGTCACCGAAGATATCTGCGTCCCGATCCTTGAGAAATTTTCTAAATTAAAATACAAAAAAGATTTTAAAGTCGGTTATTCACCGGAGCGCATGAACCCGGGAGACAAACAACACACGGTGACCTTGATCGTTAAAGTGGTTTCCGGCTGTGACGAGGGATCGCTCGACGAGATCGCAAAAGTCTACGCGATGATCGTAAAGGCGGGTGTATTTAAAGCACGGTCGATAAAAACTGCCGAGGCGGCAAAAGTCATCGAGAACACGCAGAGGGACCTCAATATCGCGTTGATGAACGAACTGGCGCTTATTTTCCACAAAGCGGGAATTGACACGAAGTCCGTGATCGAAGCGGCGACGACGAAGTGGAATTTTGTGAAGTCGTACCCGGGCCTCGTGGGCGGGCATTGCATCGGCGTCGATCCCTATTACTTGACGTTTAAAGCCGAGGAGCTAGGTTATCACCCTGAGGTGATCCTCTCAGGCCGTCGGATCAATGACAGTATGGGTAAATACGTCGCCGAAGAGACTGTGAATCACCTGATACGTGCCGGCCGGGTTGTGAAAGGTTCTAAAGTAGCTGTGTTTGGCATCACATTCAAAGAAAACGTGAGCGATATCCGGAATTCGAGAGTATTTGACCTGATTCACCATCTAAAAGACTATGGAACGGATGTTATTGCCTGTGACCCACTGGTGGATAAAAAAATGGTCCTAAAAAAATACGGCGTCAAACTCGTGAATTACAATAACGGTCTAAAAGCGCACGCTTTGGTGGTCGCGGTTTCGCATGACGTTTTTAGAAAGCACCTATCCTTGAATGCGATAAAGAAGCACCTCATTTTTACCGGCGGTAAAGCGACATTGATAGACGTCAAAGGAATGTTCGACCTCGATGCTTTTAAAGGCACCGGAATTTTGCATTGGAGGCTTTGACTTGAGTTTGGGAGATCCGTTGACAACTCATCTATTCAAAGATCGCCTTGATCATGTGCAGCGTTTAATCGAAAAGGCCGCGCAACAATCCGGCCGATCACTCAACGACATCACGCTCGTTATCGTCACAAAAGGTGTTAAACCCGAGGCGGTCCTGGAAGCCCGGGAAGCGGGGATCAGTATCTTTGGGGAGAACCGCGTCCAGGAGGCGACGGAAAAGATTCCCGCGGTCCAGGGGGCGGATATTCAATGGCACTTGATTGGACATCTTCAATCCAATAAAGTAAAGGCCGCAATTTCTTTATTTCAATTGATCCAGTCCGTGGACACGGTCCGGCTCGCGGATAAGATAAACCAGGAGGCGCTCGCGGAAAACCGGGTTGTTTCCGTGTTGCTCGAGGTCAATATTTCCGGCGAAGAGCAGAAATATGGGTTTAATCCGGAGGAAGTTTATTCCGCACTCGATTTGATTGCCAAGATGTCGGGTCTGCGTGTTTTAGGTGTCATGGGGATCGCTCCAAACGTCGCGGATGACAACGTGAAGCGGGAAACGTTTAAAAAACTAAAAGGCATTTTTAGCGTTTGCAAAACCTTGAAATATGAAAATGTCGAGATGAGGTACCTTTCGATGGGAATGAGCGATGATTACGTGATTGCTATCGAGGAAGGCGCCAATATGGTGCGCCTAGGGAAAGCTCTTTTCCGATGAAAGAAAAATCCATCCTCTCGGGGCTGAAAATCGGCGTGATCGGTTCCGGACACATGGGCCAGGCGCTGGTGAAGGGTCTTGTGGAGCGGTCCGTCTATCCGCAGAATATCTCAGTTTTTGATTTAGACAAAAAAAAAGTCGACGCGATTAAAAAAGAAGCCCACGTGAAGGTTGCCAAATCCAACCGTCACTGTGCGTCGCTTTCGGATGTCATTATTCTGGCCGTCAAACCCAAAGATTTACAAGGAGTTGCCGAGGAGATCTCAAGCGTTTTAGATCAAGGATCATTGGTGGTTTCGATCGCGGCAGGAGTGCCACTGGTCAAACTCGAGGCCTACTTTAAAAAGCCGGTATCCTTGGTGCGCGTCATGCCGAATATGCCGGCGCTTGTGGGAGCCGGGATGTCCGCTTTGAGCCTCGGCAAGCGGGCGACTCAAAAGCACCGAAAGATCACCGAGGCGATCTTCAGCGCGATCGGAGACGTCGTGGTAACGCAGGAAAAGATGCTGGATCTTGTAACCGCTGTCAGCGGGTCGGGACCTGCGTATTTTTTCCTGTTGGCGGAGAAGCTCATCGAGGCCGCTTATGAAATGGGCATGAAAGTGGACGTGGCAAAGCGCCTCGTGTATCAAACTGCTTTTGGCAGCGGGAAGGTCTTGGCCCAGAGTGGCGAGGACCCCGAAGATTTAATTGAGCGTGTCGCCTCAAAGGGCGGGACCACCGAAGCGGCACTTAAGGTTTTTCAAAAACAAGGCATCGGCAAGATCATTCAGGACGCGGTCAAAGCCGCCTACCAACGGTCCAAAGCGATCAGCCGGGGAGAATAACGATGTTTGTATTGGGAAATTTTATTCAGGCGTTTGCGCAAGTTTTAGGGTTCATCATCGATGCGCTCTGGTGGCTCATCATCATCCGCGCGGTACTTAGTTGGGTCAACCCCGACCCTTATAACCCGATCGTCCAGTTCATCGAAAAGATGACTGAACCCATTCTTTATCCATTGCGGCAGCTTGTCCCCGTCTATAAAATTGGAATTGATATCTCACCCATACTCGCGATCCTGATCTTGTATTTTCTTAAAAGTTTCGCAGTGCAGACCTTGATCGGGATCGGTTTGCGTCTTCAGTGATCATGAAAAAAGATTTCAAGCAGACGCTCAATCTTCCGGCGACAGATTTTCCGATGAAGGCAGACCTGCCTCAGCGTGAGCCTCGCTTTTTAGAAAAATGGGCCACGGAAGGGCTTTACGCCAAGATCCGCGAACTTTCCAAAGGCCGCAAAAAATTTATCCTGCATGACGGCCCACCATACGCGAACGGCGATATCCACATCGGCCACGCGCTCAATAAGATCCTGAAAGATATTTTTGTCAAATACAAAACTATGAAAGGCTTTGACGCGCCGTTTGTGCCGGGGTGGGACTGTCATGGCCTGCCGGTTGAACACCAGCTTTTCAAAGAACTCAAGATCACAAAGCACGAGATCGACCCCGTGAGTTTCCGGAAAAAAGCTTCTGAATACGCGATGCAGTTTGTCGAAAAGCAGAAATCCCAATTCAAACGCCTCGGCGTCTTCGGGGACTGGGACCATCCGTATCTGACGCTCGACCCTGATTTTGAGGCAGGCGTCGTGGACGCGTTCGGAAAACTCGCCGAAAAGGGGTTTATCTATCAAAGCCTAAAGCCTGTCCATTGGTGCATTTCTTGCGAAACGGCGCTTGCCGAAGCAGAGCTCGAGTACGACGAAAACCATACCTCGCCGTCCATTTACATTTTATTTCCGATTAGAAATGAAGAGCTTTCAAAGAAAGGGACCTTGATCAACGGCCCGGATAAAGTTTCATTCGCGGTGTGGACCACGACCCCGTGGACGCTTGTCGCTAATGTCGCGGTGGCACTGAACGCCGAATTTCAATACTGTTTCGTCAAAACCAAAAATTTTGGCGTGATGATCGTTGTGGAAGAGCTTTTGGGCGGTTTAATGAAACTCGTTTCTCCGGAAGCGCCGGAGGATTATCAAGTGCTGTTTAAGAAAAAGGGGAAAGAACTCGAAGGCCTGACCGCATGGCATCCGTTCGTCGATCGGATGTCGCCGGTAGTACTTGCGGATTATGTTTCAAGAGTGGACGGGACCGGTTGTGTCCACACGGCTCCCGGGCATGGCGCCGATGATTACCGCACCGGACTTAAATACAATTTGCCGGTCTTGATGCCGGTGAATGAGAAGGGGGTTTTTAAAGAAGAAGCCGGGGAGTTCAAAGGGATTCATATCTCAAAGTCCAATGAAAGGATCATCGAAGCGCTTCTGCAAAAAGGAAATCTTATCAACGCCGGTCAAGTCAAACACTCCTATCCGAAGTGCTGGCGTTGCAAGACAGCGGTGATCACGCGGGCCACGAAGCAATGGTTCATGAATGTCGATAAATTTGAGCTAAGAAAAAAACTTCTCGAGGCGATCCGTAAAGTCAAGTGGATCCCCGAGGCGGGTCAAAACCGTATCTCAGGGATGGTTGAGCTTCGTCCGGATTGGTGTCTTTCGAGACAGCGGGTTTGGGGGATCCCGGTTCCGGTATTTTACTGTTCAAGCTGCGAGGAAGCGATTCTAGACCCCGCGCTGATCCGGCAAATCCGCGACCGTTTCAAAAAAGAAGGCTCGGACGCGTGGTTTATCCATTCCACGATGGATTTGACCGAAGGTAAATTTAAATGTCCTCAATGTGGTCGAAAAGATCTGAAAAAAGGCGATGACATCTTGGATGTATGGTTTGAGTCAGGGGCCAGCCATATCCCGGTTTTGTTGGAGTCGCCGGGTGATTTGCTATCGTTCCCCGCGGATCTATATCTAGAGGGAAGTGATCAACATCGCGGCTGGTTTCAAAGTTCACTGTTGATTTCCTGCGGAATTTTTGGCAAGGCTCCGTATCAGGCGGTGTTCACGCACGGCTTTATCGTGGACGGGGAAGGCCGGAAAATGTCGAAATCCCTCGGCAATGCGATCTCTCCGCTTGACGTGATGAAGCAGTACGGCGCGGATATTTTAAGGCTTTGGGTCGTGTCAAGCGATACCTCGGATGATATCCGCATCTCCGCCGATAGTCTCGCACGTCTTTCAGAAGGTTACCGCAAGATCCGGAATACTTTTAAATTTTTGTTGGGAAACCTTCACGGATTTGATTTCGAAAAAGATGCGCTTCCGCCGGAAAAGCTGCTCGAGGTCGATCGGTGGGCGCTTTCGAAGCTTGGGGCGATCACCGAAGAAGTATCAGCCGCCTACGAAAACGGCCAACTGCATCGTATTTATCATGCGGTTTATAATTTTTGTGTTCGAGAGATGTCGTCTTTTTACCTGGACGTTTTAAAGGATAGGCTCTACACAGAATCTAAAAAATATGTTTCTGGAAGGTCTTGCAGGACAGTGGTTTATGAGATTTTAACTGTTTTGACAAAACTGTTGGCGCCTGTACTCTCGTTTACCTGTGAAGAGGTTTGGGAAAGTCTCGGATTCAAGTCCAGTGTTCATCTGGAGAGTTGGCCCAAGGCTTCCACAAAAAGACGGGACTTGGCGCTCGAAGAACGATGGGAACGTTTTCTTCTGATGCGTGAAAAAGTGCTCAAGGCGCTTGAGGAAAAACGCGAAAAAAAAGAGATTGGCAATTCTCTTGAGGCTGAGGTAGAATTGACTCTCTCAAAAAACACGGACGCCGAATTTTTAAATAGTTTTAAGGAAGATCTGTCCGGATTGTTTTTGGTGTCTCATGTGGATGTTTTGTCCGATCACGCGGTTACCGGAGAGGAATTGCGGGTGAAGGTGTCCAAGGCGCGCGGTCAAAAGTGCGAACGCTGCTGGAACTACCGGGAAACCGTCGGCAAAGATAAAAACTATGAGACGCTTTGCCATCGCTGCGTCGCTGTATTAAAGGGAGTTTAAACCATGAACAAAAAAGACCTCAAGTTTTTTAAAGAGCTTTTGCTGAAGAAAAAAACGGATCTTGCCAAGGGCATTGACCATATCGCCAATGATACGCTGAAAACTTCTCAGCGAGATGCGGCCGGTGATTTGTCAGCCTATAGCCTGCACATGGCGGACATGGCGACGGACAACTATGATCGCGAGTTTTCGTTGGGCCTCGCTGATAATGAGCAAAAGATCCTGAACCGTATTAACGAAGCGCTTGAAAAGATAGACGACAATAAATTCGGGTTGTGTGAGCTTTGCGAAAAAAAAATTTCTAAAGTCAGGCTAAAAGCGGTGCCTTACGCCGAACTTTGCGTTCCCTGCCAAGAAAAACAAGAGAAGAAGAAGTAAAACCGCGGGCGATTTGCGCGCGATGCGAAAGTTTTTTACGCTCCTCATTTTTCCTTTTATATTTATTCTGGATCGAATCACCAAGTTAATGATCGTGGCCACTTTGAGCGAAGGACAGAGCCTTCGGGTGTGGCCGGGTGTGTTTCATCTAACCCGCGTGAACAACACCGGCGCGGCGTTTGGGTTATTAAAAGAAAGAACCTCGTTGCTGACAATGGTTTCGGTCGTGTGTATCGTCGGGATATCCGGAGTGCTTTTGAGGGATTTTTTCATGAAATCGTCAGCCAGAGGATTTATCCATTGTTTGAGACACCTGGCATTGGCGCTTGTGCTGGCTGGCGCCGCCGGGAATCTGTATGACAGAATACGTTACGGTTATGTGATCGATTTTTTAGATTTTAGGATCTGGCCCGTATTCAATATTGCGGACAGCAGCATCTGTATAGGGATTTTTTTGATGATCTTAAGCTTGTTTAAAACAAGAAAAGTTTACTAAACCATGTATCCGGTTCTTTTCCGATTCCATGGCATGACAATATACACCTATGGTTTTTTTGTGGCATTGGGGGTGCTGACCGCCTATTTTTTGGCAAGGCGGAGGGCCAAGGCGATGAACCTTGATGCAGCCATGGCTGCGGATCTCGTGTTCTATTTGTTCGTTTCCGGCGTTATCGGCGCCAGACTTTTTTACGTGATCCAGCATTATGAGGATTATCATGGACATCTTCTTAAGATCATCTCGATCCCGGAAGGTGGGCTTGTGTGGTATGGAGGTTTTATTGTCGCGGCGCTCGTGGGTCTTGGGACCGCGGCGTGGAAACGGTGGCCCTTTTTAAAACTATGTGATTTGTTGGCGCCTATTTTGCCTTTGGCGCACGGGATTGGTCGGCTTGGATGTTTTTTTAACGGTTGTTGTTATGGGCGGCCGACTGATTCGGTGTTCGGGATCACATTTCCGGGGGATGATGTCCCGCGCTATCCGGTGCAGCTTTTTGAAGCGGCTGCGTTATTTGTTTTATCCATGGGTATTTTTTATTTTTCAAGAAAAAAAAGACAGGACGGCGAGCTTTTTATGCTGTACCTAATAGTTTATAGTGTGTTTCGTTTTTTTATCGAATTTCTGAGGGGAGACCAAACGGCCTTATTTTTTTTAACGCTGCCTCAGTGGACATCGACCCTTTTGTTTTTTGGCGCCGTTTTTTTATTTTTCATGATCCACAAGTCAACCAAGGCTTAAGCGCCATTGAATAATCCCGCCTCAGTGATACAACACAAAGTCCCTTCGCTTTACGGCCCGAAACGTATTGATGTTTACCTTTCCGAATTATTGAAAGGCAGATTCTCAAGGCAGGAATTGAAGGCCGTGCTTCAAAACGGTGGGATTTTGTTGAATGGGAAATCCGCGAAGCCGAGGATCCTTGTCAAAGAGGGAGATCTGATCGAAGGCTCTCTGCCGGCGGCTCAGGCCACGACTTTGTTTGCTGAGAAGCTGCCATTAAATGTCATCTTTGAAGATGATGACCTCTTGGTGATTGACAAGCCGGCCGGTATGGTCGTTCATCCCGGCGCCGGAAATAAAAAAGGCACATTGGTGAACGCGCTTTTAGGACACGGCTCGGCGCTTTCGTCGCTTGGCGGTCATCAAAGGCCGGGGATTGTACACCGTCTCGACAAAGAAACTTCGGGACTTTTATTGGTGGCGAAGAATAACCGCGCACACCGTGTTCTTCAGTCTCAATTCGAGTCGAGGACCCTTTCAAAGACTTATACAGCGCTTGTGAAAGGAAAGGTAGAGTTCGAGGAAGGACACGTCTCCGAACCGATCGGCCGCCACGGGAAAATCCGGCAAAAAATGGCGGTCTCACATTCCGAGACAGCCAGGGATGCCGAAACGCGTTATCGCGTGTTAAAGCATTTCCGGACCTCGACGCTGCTTGAGGTCAAGACATTGACGGGCCGCACACATCAAATCCGTGTGCATATGGCGCATCTAGGCACTCCGGTAGCGGGGGATGAGCTTTACGGCACGAAACGGCCTGGTGAACGTCTGGGCCTCCATGCGTCAAGAATTGAATTTGCGCATCCTACGACTGGCGCTATAATGAGTTTCAAAAGTGAGTTGCCCAATGATTTTAAGGCAATGATCCAAAAAGCGGAGAACGGTTAACATTTTGAATATTAAGATCAAAAAAAGTTCTCAGGGTTTATCTGGGAAGCTTTCGTTCCCAGGCGACAAGTCGCTTTCGCATCGGGCGATCATTTTTGGGTCGCTAGCGGAGGGTGATTCGCATTTTACTAATGTGCTTAATGCCGAAGATTGCAATTGCACTCGGAAGGCCTTTGAAAGCATGGGAGTTGAGATACATACCGATGATTCCGGCGATCTGCGTATTAAGGGAAAAGGGCTTCATTCGCTCAAAGCGCCGGCCCGCGAGCTCTACTTGGGAAATTCTGGGACTTCCATGAGGCTTCTGCTAGGGATTTTAGCGGGTCAGCTCTTTGAAGTGACGCTAACCGGTGACATATCGCTCTCAGCGAGGCCCATGAGGCGAGTGACGGACTATCTGAAGGAAATGGGCGCCTCCTTTGAGGGAAAAGACAACGCAAATTTCGCCCCGATCAAAGTCAAGGGCGGTAAACTTAAAGGAATAGACGCTACGCTTTCGATGCCGAGTGCCCAAGTCAAGTCCGCGATCCTTTTAGCCGGCCTGTACGCCGAAGGGATAACCCGAGTCACGGAACCCGCAAAGTCACGGGACCACACGGAACGTTTTTTAAAATATTTCGGCGCGTCCATAGAAGAAAAAGGCCTGACGGTTTCTCTCAAAGGAGGCCAAAAGCTAAAAGCGAAGAGCTTTGAGATAGCCGGGGATATCTCGAGCGCCGCTTTTTTCATGGCGATGACCTTATTGATGCCCGGATCGGGGATTGAGTTTTTATCGGTTCTGGATAATCCGACGCGCGCGGGGATGTGGGAAGTCCTTGTTAAAATGGGTGTCACGGATAACCGAAAGAGAGGAGAATCAGGGGGTCCGGAGATGGTTGCTGATTTTGCGTTGCGGACTCAGCAATTAAAAGCCTTTGAAATTAAAAAAGAAGAGCTTCCAACGCTGATCGATGAGATTCCTATTTTGACAGTTTTGGCGACACAGGCTAAGGGGACAAGCGTGATCCACGACGCGGATGAACTGCGAGTCAAAGAAACCGACCGGATCCATTCCATGGTAAGCCAGTTATCCAAGATGGGCGCTAAGATCAAGGCAGAAGGTAGCACCATTATCATCGAAGGCCCCACCGCGCTCCACGGAGCCAGGGTAGACTCTTTTAAGGACCACCGGACGGCAATGGCCTTGATCGTGGCCGGGTTGCTCGCGGATGGCGAGACATGGGTCCAAGACGTTGATTGCATCAATACCTCGTTCCCGGACTTTTTTCAATTGTTAAAGAAGGTAGGGGGCCGGTACGAGTTGTGTTGACACCCTGAAAGTGCATTGTTATAATCAACCGTTCCAAGATAGGTTATTGTCGCTTTCACTCAAAAAATTAAGAGCATTTCTTGAAAAATATTCTGGAATATTTGCGTAAATCAAGCGATTGGATTTTGGGGTTTTTCTCCAATGACATGGGGATTGACCTCGGTACCGCCAACACGCTTGTCTACGTGAAGGGCCAGGGCATTGTTCTCTGCGAACCTTCGGTGGTTGCGATCCGGAAAGGGACAAGCGAAGTGCTGGCTGTCGGTGACGAGGCCAAACGCATGTTGGGACGGACACCCGGCTCGATCGTTGCGATCCGCCCCATGAAGGACGGCGTCATCGCGGATTTTGAGATCACCGAAAGTATGCTGCGTTATTTTATCAACAAAGTGCATAACCGCCGGCGTTTTGTCCGTCCGCGTATGGTGATTGCGATCCCCTCAGGTATTACGGAAGTCGAAAAAAGAGCCGTCAGAGACTCCGCGCTTCACGCGGGTGCGCGCGAGGTTTATCTCGTCGAAGAACCAATGGCCGCGGCGATCGGCGTCGGTCTTCCGATCCAGGAACCTGCCGGCAGCATGATCATTGACATCGGCGGCGGTACCAGCGAAATGGCCGTGATCTCGTTGGCGGGGGTTGTATTTTCAAAAAGCATCCGCATCGGCGGCGATGAGATGGACGACGCGATCGTGGAACACGTCAAAAAAACTTATAATCTCATGATCGGCGAAAGAACCGCCGAGGAAATTAAAATAAAAATCGGATCCGCGTATCCGATGGAAGAAGAGTTGTCGATGGAAATTCGCGGGCGTGATCTGGTCTCGGGTCTTCCTAAAATGGTTAAGATCACCTCCGAAGAGGTTCGTGAGGCTTTGGCGGAGCCGGTGCAGTATATCATCGAGTCGGTGCGTGTTACGCTCGAGAGGACCTCGCCTGAGCTCTGCGCCGATCTGATCGACCGCGGTATCGTGATGGCCGGAGGCAGTTCGCTTTTGAGAGGCTTGGATAAATTGATCTCCGAGGAAACCGGTTTGCCGGTCCATGTCGCCGAGAATCCGCTGATCGCCGTCGCGAACGGCACAGGGACGATTTTGAGCGAGCTTCATTATCTTCGCAGAGTTACGGTCTCTGCCAACCGAACGATTGAAAGCTGATTTAGCACTGCAACTTAGTAAAAAAGACACCGGAAAATGTGTTAAAACCGATACGTTTTTTTCTTGGTATTGGAATATTCCTTTTAATATTTACCGCAATCCCCCTCTCTCTCACCGCTCAAATTAAGAGTGCGGCCTATTCGCTGATCAAACACCCGGTAATTTTATTTGAGGCACCCACGAAACTTGCCGTGGATCTCTATTTCTTTCGAAAAAACGCCGCCGAAAATCATAAGCTGAAGAACGCCTTGGCGGAAAAGCGTTTTCAAGAGCTCCAGCTTCAGGAGCTGCGGCTTGAAAACGCCCGCCTGACAAAACTTCTTCAGATCCGGTCAGTGATTCCTCCGGCGATCCATCACATGTTTTTCTCGCGTGTTATTTTAAGGTCGGCGTTAGGCTGGAACCGTATTATTTTAATCGATAAGGGCACACAGCAGGGCATCAAGCCCAATATGCTGGTGCTGTCCGAGTCTTCTGTGGTGGGCAAAGTCGTTATGGCGGGGCCTGGAATCTCTCAGGTTCTTTTGATCACGGATCCTAAATCACGTATCGGCGCCATCATCCAAAGGACAAGGCAGGGAGGGCTGATTTTTGGAACGTCCTCCGGCGAATGCCACATGAAGTATCTGTCGATCGATACGGAAGTGAAGCCGGGCGATCGAGTGGAGACGGCGGGTTTTGGCGGATTTTTTCCGAAAGGGCTCCCGATAGGAACGGTCGAACGTGTCTGGAAAGAGCCTGGGCAGATCTACCAGGTCGCCCAAGTGAAACCGCTGATGGATTTAAATCGCATTGAAGAGGTGGCCGCGATTGACTAGCCGGAGAATTTTCGCATTTTTTTGGATTGCCTTTCTTTTTTTAATGCAGCAGATGATCGTTTATATTTTTCCCGGTTGGGCGCCGCCGCTGATGTTGATTGGTGTTATTTATTACGCGCTGTCCGAAGGACCGGTTTTTGGCGCGGTGATCGGTTGTTTCGCCGGCTTTCTTTTAGATATTCTTGAAGTCGGGAAATTAGGCGGTTCGATAGCGATTTTTTCAGGTCTTGGCGCTCTCACCGGTTTTTCGGCCTCGAAGATTTTTTATGACGGCTTTTTAACACAACTTCTACTGCCGGTGTTCGGCAATTATTTTTTATGTCTCTTTAGCCTCCTTTTTTATAAAAACCTTCCACAGACCGAAGGGCCGTCGCTTGGCCTTTTCAGGGAATCTCTATTTCTGTCACAGCCGTTATTGACCGCTTTGGTATCGCCGTTTACCTTCTTATTTTTAAAAAAAGTAGGAAAGAAAAATTGAAAGCGAATCGGCTTTCGGTTCTGATGTTGGCCTGTTTTTTAGTGGTGCTCGTGAACCTTTTTAGGATGCAACTGATCCAGGGCGATTATTACCGCACGCTTTCGGAGAAAAATAGGATCCGCGTGCTCTATCTTGAAGGGCCCCGCGGAAAGATCTTGGACCGCAAGACCGAGATATTGGCGTCGAGCCGTTTAAGTTTCAACTGTTCCGTGATTCCAAGCGAGGCAAAATCCCGCATCCATGAAAGCTGTGAAGTCATTGGTAATATTTTAGGCGTGGATCCGGAGAACCTCGAAAAACGTTACCAGAAAAAAAAGCCTGGGTATTTCAATACGATCCTATTGGCGGAGGATATTAACGCCTCGCAGGCGATAGCGATCGAGGAAAAACTAGATCTATTACCCGGATTTTTGATCGAGACAAGGCCTCAACGCGAATATCCTTACCGTGAAGCTGCCGCGCATCTTACCGGTTATCTTGGGCCGATGATAGAGCCGGAGATTGACGAGTTGGAATTTTATGGGTATCGCCAGACCGATTGGCTGGGGCGTGAAGGGATCGAAAAAAGTTACGAAAGCTATTTACGCGGGCAATCGGGTGGACTTCAGATCGAAGTCGACAACCGCGGAAGGCTGATCCGAGCGTTGGGAGTAAAAGAACCGCAGGAAGGCAAAGATCTGGAGCTGACGGTAGACGCGAAGCTTCAATCTCATATCCAACAGCTTTTGAAGGACCAAAAAGGCGCCGTGCTTGTGATGGAGCTTACGGAGGGCGGGATTCTCGCGGCCAATAGTTCGCCTTCCTTTGACCCGAATCTTTTTGCTTCAGTCAGCGGTAGAAAAGACGTCGGAAAATTTTTGCATGACAATGCCGCGCCGATGGTGAGCCGTGGCATCCGCGGCCAGTTTCCTCCGGGGTCCATTTTTAAAGTGATTACCGCGCTCGCGGCATTGGAGAATCATAAAATATCCTCCAGTACCGTTTTTCACTGCCCGGGGTTTAAGGTGATCGGCAGGAACCGTTTTCGCTGTTGGGCAGATGCGGGGCATGGGGATCAGGTTTTATCCGAAGCGTTCGCGCATTCGTGTGATGTCTTTTTTTATAACACAGGACTTTCAGCCGGAGTCGATGCGATTTATGAGAAAAGTCTCGCTTTTGGCTTGTCAAAACCCACCGGAGTTGATCTGCCTTCGGAAAAAAATGGTTTTGTGCCATCGCGGGATTGGAAGCGCAGTACTTTTCATAGCGCATGGTACGACGGCGATACGGCGAACTTGGCCATCGGTCAAGGTTACCTGCAAGTCACACCGATTCAGGCGCTTGTGATGATCGCTGCGGTCGCTTCGAATGGGCAACTTTTTAAGCCACACGTGGTGGATAAAATTGGCGGCGTCAAGGTTGCTGAGCGAAACACCCGACCCGTGGCGATTGAGCCCGGAAACTGGAAGCTTGTCAAAGATGGTTTGGACCAAGTGGTGAACTCGAGTTCCGGTACAGGGCGCTTGGCGCGTGTCGCGGGGCTTCATATCGCCGGGAAAACCGGAACCGCAGAATCCGGCCAAGAAAAGACGCATGCCTGGTTTGTGGGTTTTGCGCCGGTGGAAAATCCAAAAATAGCGATGGTGGTTTTTTTGGAACATGGTGGCCATGGCGGTGTTTCCGCCGCGCATCTTGCGAGCTCGGTGTTCGCGTGGCTTAAGCGGTCTGCTTACCTATGAGAAAAAGATCCAGTTTCCAGTATTTTGATAAAACACTTTTTTTTATGCCCATCTTGATCTTTTTTATCGGCATTTTAAGTATTTACAGCGCCTCGTTCAAATCCGGACAACCGATTGACCAGACGCTGGCGATGAGACAGTTTCTTTGGATGGCGATCGGAATCCTTTTTGTTTTTTTGATCGTGAGAGTCGATTATTTCAAGCTACAGGACCTCGTATGGCCGCTTTATTTTTTCAGTATTTTTTTGTTGGTGATGGTGCTTTTTATGCCGATGCATCTGGGCGCCCATCGGTGGATCCCGCTCGGAGGGTTTAATTTTCAGCCGTCGGAGCTGGCAAAATTCTCAGTCATCCTCGCTCTGAGCCAGTTTTTTTCGGATCACCGCCCGGAATTTATGCTAAAAAGCAAATGGGCCCTGCTATTCCTGATGGTGGCCACGCCGTTTTTTTTAATATTAAAAGAACCAGACCTCGGGACAGGACTGATCCTCGTGCCGATTTTTTTTGCGATGCTGTATCTTTGGGGATTTAAGCTGAAATACATTGCTGTCTTTATCGGGATCGTTTGCCTGGCTAGCCCTTTCTTATTTCATTTTTTAAAGGATTACCAGAAAGATCGATTATTGGTTTTTATCAATCCTAATAGGGACCCCTTAGGTGCCGGTTACACGATTATCCAATCTAAAATCGCCATAGGTTCGGGCGGCCTGTTCGGGAAGGGCTTTATGGGTGGCACGCAGAATCAGCTTAAATTTGTTCCTGAACGGCATACGGATTTCATCTTTGCCGTCATTGCGGAAGAAGGAGGATTAGTGGCCTCTATTATCGTTTTAGTGCTTTTTTGGCTGATCGTGAAAAAAGGCTATAGGATCTGCTCGCAAATCCCGGATCGCTTTGGCAGTCAGCTTGCCTGTGGTATCTCCACGATGCTGGGGTTTCAAACCATCATAAACCTTGGCATGACCATGGGGTTATTCCCGGTGGTTGGCGTGCCCCTTCCCTTAATAAGCTACGGAGGCTCTTCAGTGGTTATTACCATGCTTTCCATAGGGTTACTCCTTAACCTCAAAATGCACCGCCCGCTATTCTGAGGATTAATCAAATTAATCACTATTGACTAATTTTAATATATAGTATATTATTTTAATCAAGAAACACACCATAAAGGGTACGTGGAGGGGGGTAATCTGTCAGAGGTAAAAATTGGTTTTTATATAGTAATTAAAATTGATTAAAATGGGAGTTGCCATATGCCTAATATCAATAAACTGAAGGTGATGCCGACAAAGCTAAAATATCAGCTTGTCGTCGCGTTTTGCCTGATGTCCTTACTGCCTATTTTGGCAGGTTTGTATATCACCTCGATTTTTATTAGGTATCCATTCGAAACCAGTAGCGCGAATCTCATGATGATATCGCTGATTACATTCTTCAGTCTAACGCTGTCATTTTTTGGTTTTTTGGCCACGAAACAAATTTTTGGCCCGCTGACAAACATCGCTTCAACTGCCCAACATATCGCCGAAGGCAAATTGGACCAAGATAACATGGTGGAGGTTAAAGGCTCGGATGAACTAGAAGACCTGACAAAAAGCTTGAAGGTTATTTCGAAGAACGCGCGAGAGTTTTTGGATAAGATCGAAAGGCTTTCGTTGAAAGACAAGCTTACCGGACTTTATAACGCGACGTATATCCGCGAGCGGTTAAATGAGGAGATTCAAAGGGCCATCCATTATCAACGGCCGTGCGCCTTTGCCTGTTTGACGATCGATGCATTTGATGATTATGTGATGAAATGCGGCCTGAAGGCATCCGACGAGGCCCTGAAATCTGTCGCTAAAATTTTTGAAAAGAATCTTTCAGAGTTTGACCGGGCGGCCAGGATCAACAAGGAAGAGTTTGTGATTATTTTTCCTGATAAGAATAAAAAAAGGGCTATACAAATTATCGAGGAAATCAGCAAAGACGTCATGGGCTTTTCGTTCGGCTCGAAGGCGGCTCGAAAAGATGAACACCTCACGATTTGCGTGGGCATCAGCGAAAATCCCATCGACGGCGTTTCGGCGGATGAACTCTATATGAAAGCGCGCGATCGGATGAAAACCGCCAAAAATAGAGGACATAATACCATAGAGGCATTCGCCTAGGCCGTTTAAATGGGGGCTATTTTCTAACGAAGGAGTAAAGTCATGATTAAAGTAGAGACTTTGGATGGGCTTCTGGAGTACACCGTATCCAGAAAGGCCTCGGATCTGCATCTCGGCGAGGGCATGTGTCCGGCGATCCGTACGGATGGCGATCTCGAGGTGATTTCGGAGTCACCGATTACCCATGATCAAATCTACAAGCTTCTGAGGGAGCATCTCTCCGAAGCGCGTTTCAAAATTTTTGAAGAACAGAGGGAGCTTGATTACTCTTTTGGCGTCCAGAAACTCGGCCGGTTTAGAGTGAATCTTTTCTATCAGAGAGGCAGTATTGGGTGCGCGATCCGTGCGTTGCCGTTTGACCCGATGAATTTTGAACAAATCGGCTTTCCCGCGATGATCGCCGAGAATTTGACCTCGAAGCCTAGCGGATTGGTTCTAGTCACTGGGGCCACGGGCAGCGGCAAAACCACGACGTTGGCCGCGATGTTGGATCATATCAACAGGAATCAAAATTGCCATATCGTGACGATCGAGGATCCCATCGAATTTTTGTTTAAAAATAGTAAGTCGATTGTCCACCAGCGAGAGGTGGGTTCTGACAGCCATTCGTTCAATGAGGCTTTGAAACATGTGCTAAGACAGGATCCGGATGTGATCCTGATCGGTGAAATGCGTGATCTTGAGACGATCGAAATTGCGCTGACCGTTGCTGAGACAGGGCACTTGGTCTTCGCGACGCTTCATACGCCGGATGCGGTTCAATCGGTGAATCGTATCATCGATGTTTTTCCAGCGCACCAACAGCAACAGGTGCGTGTGCAGCTTTCGTTTGTGCTGCAAGCGGTGATCTGCCAGCAGTTGTTGCCGAAGATTGGCGGGGGACTGGCGCTGGCGTCTGAAATTTTGCTGGCCAATCCGGCGGTCCGAAATCTGATCCGTGAGTCGAAATCGCACCAGATCTATTCCTCGATCCAAATGGGACAAAAGGAAGGGATGCGTACGCTGAATATGAGCCTTGCGGAGTTGATGAAGACCAATAAAATTACACGGGAGTCCGCGATCAGCCGATCTTCGGATGTCCCAGAGTTAGAGAGATTGCTCGCACCGAAATAAGAAATTGTTCGGGAAAATAAAGGCGTTAGGAACGTATGAGAAAAATAATTCAAAAACAGCTCGGGGCAATTTTGGTCGAAAGCAAGCTGATCACGGCTAAGAACCTTGAAGAGGCGCTGAAAGTTCAAAAAGAAAAAGGGGGACTTCTCGGCCAGGTTCTTGTGTCTCTGGGATATACGACAGAAGAGGCGATCGCTCAGGCGCTGACGGTGCAATATGGCTTCCCGTTTCTTCCTTTGGGAGGTTATGAGATCGATAAAGAAGTGGCGAAAACTATTCCTGAGAATGTCGCCAAACAATTTGGCCTGGTCGCGGTGGACCGTGTGGGCCATGTGCTCACCGTCGCGATGTCCAATCCGCTTAATGAACAGGCCGTCGAAGATATAGAGATGATTACTCATTACAAAATCCAACTTTTCGTGTCAACAGCCACCGATATTAATGATGCGATCAAGCGCTGTTACACGGTGTAGCGGACCAGGAAGGTGAGAAACCATGCCGGTTAATTTCAAAGACCGCCTGGGGCCACTGCTGGTTCAGAACAATGTTCTGACCCAGGACAAGTTGGACGAGGCGCTCAAGATCCAAAGAGAGAAAAAAGAAAATATCGCCGATATCCTGATTCGGTTGGGCTATGTCTCGCGGGATAATCTCTTGGAGGTGATCAGTGTCGACCTCGGCATTCCCGCGATCCACCTTTCGCGGTATAAAATCCTTCCTGATGTTTTGAAAATCATTTCTAAAAAAATGGCGATCCTTTACGGCGTGATGCCTGTTTCATTATTTAGCAAAACACTGACCGTCGCTATGATTGATCCCTTAAATATCCACGCGCAGGATGATCTGCGCCGCCTCACGGGCATGGAGATCAGAGCGCTTATAGCGAGCGAGAAAGATATTAAGGATACGATTGAGTTTTATTACGGTGATAAAACTGCCACGGCACCCAAGAGCTCGATAGTCAAGCCCGACACGTCCTCTCGTGCCGAACAGGTGCTTGCTGACGATCCCTTAACCTTAATTGAAAATGAGCCTGTCGTGAAGCTTACTAACGCCATTTTATCCGAGTCGCTGCGCTTAAGATCAAGTGATATTTTCATAGAGCCCGAAGAGAAAACTTTCAGAGTACGCTACCGCGTGGATGGGATGCTGCAGGAGGGAATTTCCTCGACACGCGAAATGCATCTGGGGGTCATCTCCAGGATCAAGGTCATGTCGAACCTCGATATTGCCGAACACCGCGTTCCGCAAGATGGACGGTTCAAGATAAAGGTTGAGGACAGTGATGTGGATTTCAGGGTTTCGGTGTTGCCGAGTTATTTCGGTGAGAAGATAGTTTTGCGTGTGCTGGATCAAAGCCAGACTGTATTAAACATTGAAAAATTAGGTTTTGAACCGGAACCTTTGGCGGATTTAAAAAAAGCGTCCGGTCACCCTCACGGGATGATCATTATTTGCGGCCCGACAGGATCCGGCAAAACCACCACGCTCTATTCGGTCTTAAAATTGATCGACCGGCCAGAAAAAAATATCGTGACCGTTGAAGACCCGGTTGAGTTTCGGATCGAGGGCATCAATCAGGTATCCATACGTCCTGAGATCAAACTTACTTTTTCGGCGGCGTTGAGGTCTATCTTACGACAGGATCCTGATATTGTGATGGTCGGCGAAATGCGTGATGCCGAAACGGGGGACACCGCGATCAAAGCGGCTTTGACCGGACACTTGGTCTTAAGCACGCTTCACTCGACGACCGCCCCGGGGGCTATCACGCGTTTATTGAATATGGGCATAGAGCCTTTTATGGTCACTTCCAGCTTATTATTGGCCGGTTCGCAAAGGCTCGTGCGGAAAATTTGTGTACAATGCAAGGAAAGTTATGAACCGAGCAAAGAGCTTTTGAGCCAAATGGGCATTACGGAAAAAATGCTCAAATCCCAAAAACCTTTGTTTTACCGCGGGAAAGGTTGTGTGGCATGCAAAAATACCCGCTATTCAGGCCGCGAGGTTCTCTTGGAAGCGATGATGATCACACCGCAAATCAAGGGCCTCATCCTTAAAGGCGCGCAGGAATATGAGATCAAAGCCGTGGCTCGCAAGGAAGGCATGAAGACGTTAAGAGAGAACGGGATCGCCAAGGTTTTGTCGGGCACGACGACACCTGAAGAAGTGATGCGTGTGACGATCAAAGATCAGGACATTGTGAAATGAAAAATCTGAATCAGAGGATTCGAGATGTTTTAAAGGACACCAAGCACATCACCGAAGCGGACATCCTGAAGGCCCTCATGCTATATGGCAAAGAGGAAAAAGGGAGGCTCAGGGATGTGTTTGTGCGCATGGGCCTATTGACTGAAAAAGAGATCCTTTCATTGCTGAACGTTGAGCTCAAGATCCCTCTGGTCAACTTAGCCGAACACAAAGTCAATCCGTTTATCGCGAAAGTAATTAGCGAAAAACAGGCCAGAAAATATCAGATTGTTCCAATCTCAAGGAACGGCGATACGTTGAAGTTGGCGATGTCCGACCCTTTCAATATCTTGGCGATCGATGATGAAGCGTTATTCAAAAAAACCCAACTGGAATGCGTGATCGCCGACGAAAAAGATATCAAGGCTGCGCTCGATATACTGTTTAAGATTCCATCCCAGGATTCCGCCGCCGCGATAAAAACAGCCGCCGCACTGGCCGGCGCCGGAGGAAAGCGTGAAGACGATCTCGATGCCGCGCACTTCATCGGAGACATCGCCGCTGCGCCGATCGTCAAGTTGCTCGATGGAATCTTAAGCGAGGCCTTAAGGAGAAGGGCCAGCGATATTCATATCGAACCTTTTGAAAACACGATCCGTGTTCGTTATCGCGTCGACGGAAATCTAGAAGCGGCGTCGTCCATAGTCAAAAAAAATCAAAATGCCATACTCACGCGTATCAAGATCATGTCGAGAATGGATATCACAGAAAACCGGCTCCCTCAAGATGGCCGGTTTAAGATAAAGATTCAGGGCAAAGAAGTGGATCTACGTGTCTCTATCTTGCCTGTCCATTTTGGAAATAAGGTGGTCATGCGTCTATTGGATAAAAGCGCGCTGACCGTGGGGCTGGATCATTTGGGATTTTTACCCGAAACACTCGAAGCGTTTAAAATGGGAGTCATGAAACCCTATGGCATGATTTTAATTACCGGGCCGACCGGAAGCGGAAAGTCCACGACGCTTTATTCGATTTTAAATCAGTTGAACACGCCGGAAAAAAATATCATCACGATCGAGGATCCGATAGAATACCAGGTCACCGGTGTCACACAGATCCAAACGAAGCCCGAGGTCGGCCTTGATTTTGCGAGCGGCCTACGCGCGATCTTGAGGCAAAGCCCGGATGTCGTGATGATCGGAGAGATCCGGGATTCTGAAACGGCGGATATCGCGATCAAGGCCTCGCTCACGGGACAAATGGTGTTGAGCACTCTCCACACCAACGATGCGGCGGGCGCTATCACGCGTTTAATTGACATGGGAATCGAGCCTTTTTTAATCGCTTCGAGCGTCATCATCGTTGCCGCGCAAAGACTTTGCCGTCGAGTTTGTCCACATTGCAGAGAGCGGATCGACATCCCTAAAGAAGTATTTGACCGCATGAATATTTCGATGGATAAAATCGCGCCTCATGCGTCGGAACGTATTTATTATAAAGGGAACGGCTGTGGCCAATGCAACAAAACCGGTTACTACGGACGTATGGGTATTTTAGAAACTTTAGTGATCGATGATAGGATCAGGGATCTTGTTGTGAAAAAAGTTTCAGCCTTTGAAATTAAAGAATATGCGATAAAACAGCTTCGTATGACAACATTGAGAGAGGATGCCTTAAAAAAATTCGCGCGAGGGGATACCACGCTTGATGAGGTGATCCGCGTGACCGCTGAGGACGAATGATTGACCCTCACATGAGTTATAGGAGTTTTGGCTGGGATGATTTTGGAACGAGACAAGGAACGAGGAGGCGGAATAGTTTTAACTATGCCAACGACGAGAGACGCGGTCGTAGTCCAAAATCATCCAGCCCCGGAGGGGAAGCCAATCTTTTGCTTGTCTGACTGCGTTGCTCCTCCTCGGCATAGTCACCACTATTCCTCGTCGTCGCGCCTTGTATCCAGACAAAATCTAGGCCTCCAAAACTCCTATAACTCATGTGAGGGTCAATAAATGGCCAATTACCGCTATACCGCGAAGGATAAGGTCGGACATGACATCGCCGGCGTTGAAGAAGCGCCGGATGAACGCGCGCTGATTATTTCATTGAGAAGGCGAGAGCTGACCATTATTTCGGTCAAGCCCGATCAAAAAAAAGAAAAGAAAAGCCCGCTTCTTAGAATGGGCCGGGCGATCAAGCTTTCGGAACTTGTTCTTTTTTCAAGACAATTAGCGACCATGATTGACAGTGGCATCCCTTTGGTTCAGGGAATCGAGATCCTGTCCGAACAAATTGAAGATTCTCGTTTCAAAGCCGTCGTGATGGATGTAAAAAAACAGGTCTCTGCCGGGACGAGTTTTAATGAGGCGTTGGCTAAGCACCCCAAGGCGTTCTCACCGCTTTTTGTCAATATGGTCAAAGCCGGCGAATCGAGCGGTGCTTTGGATGATATCATGGAGCGCCTAGCGTCTTATCTTGAAAAAACAGATTCGCTGATTAGAAAAGTGAAATCCGCCCTTACCTATCCGATCGTCGTCAGCATCATGGCGATCGTGATCACGCTTGTTTTAATGATCAAAGTGGTCCCGGTGTTTGAATCTATTTTTGCTGATTTTGGCGGCAAATTGCCTTTACCCACGCAAATCTTAATTACGATCAGTCATTTTTTGATCAATTATTTTATCTTGTGGTTTGGCGGACTCATCGTCGGTGTTTTTTTTCTAAATCGATTCATAAAGACGGAAAAAGGCCGTTTGCTATTTGACAATTTTAAGCTCAAGATGCCGGTCTTTGGAGTTATTTTCAGAAAAGTCGCCGTAAGCAAATTTTCACGAACACTTTCAACTCTTGTCAAAAGCGGCGTACCGATTTTATCGGCGCTTGAGATCGTGGGAAAAACGGCGGACAACAAAGTGGTTGAAAACGCGGTGAATAAGGTACGGATCAGCATCCGGGAAGGAGAAAATATCACCAATCCGTTGACGGAGAGCAAGGTCTTTCCTCCATTGGTAACGCGCATGATTTCTGTTGGCGAACAAACGGGCGAGCTTGAAAAGATGCTTTCAAAAATAGCGGACTTTTATGACGATCAGGTCGACGCGACGGTTTCAGGGATCACGAGCCTCATTGAGCCCTTGGTCATTGCTTTCCTCGGCATCATTATTGGTACCATCGTTGTTTGTATGTTTTTGCCTATCTTTCAATTATCAAGTCTCGTCAATAACTAGAAGTTTGACAAGCAATGCTGTTTATGCTATACTTTGAATAGTTAAGGAAAAACCTGATAATAGATAGTTAAATTATTATGAGTTTAGAGGAAAAAAAAGTAAAACGCCATCGTAATTACCATAATAAGCGCTTCCTCTGGACAATATCGCTTAGCAGGCCAAAGTTCACGAGTGCCCAGTACGATTTAGGGGCGTAAAAAAAGGAGCAGTTCCCATGAAACTAACCAGAAATTCTAAGGGTTTTACCCTTGTAGAAATCATGATCGTTGTTGCGATCATCGGTCTGTTAGCCGCAATCGCGGTGCCTAACTTCGTGCAAGCCAGACGGTCGGCGCGTAAGAACGCCTGTATCAACAATCTCAGGTTGATCTCGGCGGCCAAGGATCAGTCAGCCTTGGAAAACAGCTATGCAGATACCTCTGTGCTGACGAGCGCCAATATATCGGCTTATATGAAACAAAGCAAATGGCCCCAATGTCCTTCAGCGGCGACAGGAACTGACGTCTACACGGTGGGTGCGGTGAGTGTAAATCCTATTGACAGCACCTATTCAGCTTCTCCCGATTCGCACGTGCTTCCGTAATTGGCACGGTAATTAATTCAAAAGATAAATAAACCCTACTACAACGGTTCACTGTAGTAGGGGTTTTTTTAATGTTTGATAGCGATTGGCACAGTGTCAGCATAATCAACGAAGCGGAGAGTATTTAATGAAGCTAGCCGGTAACTCTAACGGGTTTACCCTTATAGAAATCATGATTGTTGTTGCGATCATCGGTCTGTTAGCCATAATCGCGTTGCCTAACTTCGAGCAAGCCAGACGATCGGCGCGTAAGAACGCCTGTATCAACAATCTCAGGTTGATCTCGGCGGCCAAGGATCAGGTCGCTTTCGAGAACAGCTATGCGGAAACCTCCGTGTTAACGAGCGCCAATGTGTCGGCTTATATGAAACAAAGCAAATGGCCCGCATGTCCTTCAGCGGCGACAGGAACTGACGTCTACACGGTGGGTGCGGTGAGTGTAAATCCTATTGACAGCACCTATTCGGCTTCTCCCGATTCGCACGTGCTTCCGTAATTGGCACGGTAATTCATTCAAAGACAACTAAACCCTACTACGATGGGAAACTGTAGTGGGGTTTTAAGCCGGCATACTCAATGACCCTAAAAAAAACATCCTCGTATTCTATCGGTTTTCTCTCTCGGCGCTTTCACCATCCCTTCATGATAGGCAGTCTCGTGATTTGTTTTGCGATCTTCGAGCTTTATAGCGTGGCCTTCGGTCATAATTTTCTTTTTGACGAACAAAGCATCATTCTAGGGAACCCCTTTATACGTTATTTATCACGGATCCCTGATCTCTTTATGCTCCCTTACTTTTATGACGGCTTGGGTAAGACCCTTTGGCACCAGTATTACCGGCCGCTGACGACGGTGACATTCGCGCTAGATTTTCATTTTTGGCAAATGAACCCGCTGGGTTACAACCTGACCAATACACTGCTTCAATGCGGTGTTTGTGTGCTTTTATTCAAACTGCTCTTGATGATGTTTGAAGATGTTTTGGCCGCTTTTTTAGCGGCGCTTCTTTATGCCGTGCATCCGATCCATACGGAAGCGGTGACCTATATCGCAAGCCGCGGGGATCTGCTAGGCACCCTTTTGGTGTTATCGGCATTATTTTTTTATTGGAGGTCCCAGCGGGGATGGGCGCTTGTGATGCATGCGCTGTCACTTTTTGCTAAGGAAAGCGCAATTCTCTGCCCGGTTTATCTTCTCACACTGGACATCGCGTTTATTAAAAGTGATTGGAAGGCCCTTTGGAAGAGACTGACCCCATTCGTGGTATTGACGGTAGTTTATTTAATTTTTAGAAAGTTCATCTGTCCGGTTCCCATGGGGCCTCCGGACAATCATTTTCGGGAGGCCGCATTAAGGGTCCTCTCGATGGGGCCTCCTTTTTTGAGTTATTTGCAAACACTCGTCATGCCGCCGGTTTTTACGTACAGTTTAACAGTCACTTTCTCTAAAAGTTTTGCGGACCCCCGGATCTTTACCTCGGTCTGCATCATATTTTTGATGCTGGCCGGATGGTTTCTGGCGATGCGGCATCGGGGAGCGGCTTTTTTTGGGATGAGTGTTTTCCTGATAAGTTTCCTGCCTTATCTGCAGGTCATCCATTTCTATCCCGAGTGGGCCGAACATTATCTTTACGTGCCAGCGATCGGTTTGACGGTGCTGGTCGGCGGTTTGATTAAAAATATTCTCCATGTGAAAAATTGGAAGACGTTATTAGTATTTTTTATTTTATATTTTTCTTGTGTCTCAGCGTTAGGCTATCGAACGTGGAACCGGAATAAGATCTATAATGATGAGCAGACTTACTATGATTATCTTTCCAAAACGGACGCCCGGTATGCGTATTTTGGCTATGAGCATAAAGGGTTCCTCGCGCTGGAGAGGGGTGACGCCGATAATGCCTATGTGCCGATAAAAACAGCCTTATTGATCGAGCCGACATCCGATGCCACCCATAATCTTTTAGGGATGTATTACTTGACGAAAGGAAAATTGGAACCGGCGCTCGAACATTTTGATCTCGCCTATAAATACAGCGAGGCCAATCCTATTTATCTGATCAACGCCAGCCATGTGTTGATACGATTGGGCCGATATCCGCGAGCGATCGAGAAGCTGGATAAAGCACAGAATCTGGCGCCCAATTATTCATCGGTATACATCAACTTGATGACCGCGTATGAACTGATGGGAAATAACTTGAAGGCCGAACAATGGGCTGAAAAAGGGCTCCATCTGACCAAGAAGAATGAATGGGAAGAGGTGACATTGATGATGGCGGCGGTACGGCTCGCTTATCGTGAAGGCCGGTACGATCTGGCGAGAGAGAGATTATCCGAAATCGAGGCGAAGCACTCGAAGGTATTCTGGTTCAGCGATATTGCCCGTGTGGTTCTTGGTAAAATGACCGTGGATGAATTCAAAGAGCTTGCGAAAACTAGTTATTTTGGTTTTGGAAACGCGATGGATGAGTATGTCTTGATGGCTCTTATCATGAGACAGCGCTGGGATGAAGCGGAAACAGTCTTAGAGAAAAATAGGGAAATTTTTGGAAAAAAAGCTTCCAAACAGCCGCTTTTTCGCAAAGAACTTGAACAGGCAAAGGCCGCCATCCTCAGGTCCAGATAGAAAATAGCCGTTACACGCGCAACAACTCTTTGACACCCTTATTATTTTAAGATATAATCTGTCCAATATTAGTGAACTTTGATAAGGATCAGTTAACCTTGTTTAAGAAAAATTTTGTTTAGATCAAAAACCCTATCGGCCATTGGGGTGGATATCGGAAGCCATTCCGTTAAGTGCGTCGAGATCACGCATAAAAAATGCGTGATCAAGCTCCAGCGCGCCGTGATTTTTCCAGTCTCACCTTCCTCTTCGCCAACCAACGCGATCAAAGCTTTTTTTGAGGCATATTCATCGCCTCCTAAGAGCGTCAGGATATCCATAGCCGGGCCCTCGGTGATTATTCGCCGTATCACATTGCCGATCATGACCCATTCGGACTTGAAAGGCGCCATTCGCTTTGAGGCGGAGAACCACCTACCCTTTGCGATTGAGGAGTGCGTGCTGGATTTCCAGATCCTAAACCAGGTGCCCAACCAAACGATGATGAATGTTTTGCTGGTTGCCGCCAAACGCGATTTCCTACAGGAGCGGCTTGATGTGTTATCGCACGCGAATGTGCAGCCTGAGATTATTGACCTGGATGTTTTTTGTTTGTCTAACGCCTTTGAACAATTGAACAGCGTCGCTGAGAATAAAATCTACGGGCTGTTGAATGTTGGCCATCAAATGAGCTCCTTCGCGGTCATTCAGGATAAATTGCCTTTTTTTACAAGAGAACTTTCATACGGGGGGCTCCATGTCACGAACGCCTTGGCTGAACTCAAAGGAATTTCGATCGGTGACGCGGAGATACTCAAGCTGAACCGTGAGGAGGGCATCTCGAGCGACTTGAAAACCGCAACAGAAAAAGCGTTCGAGCCGCTCGTGGAGGAATTGAAGAATTCGATTGATTTTTGTGAAGGAGAACTCGGGGAACCGGTCTCCTCGATTTGGTTGAGCGGTGGCGGTGCGTTGTCCATCGAAGCCGTCAAGGGATTATCGGAGGCAATCGGCAAACCGGTGACACTCTGGGATAATACAAGCAGGATGGAAATTGCTCAGACCGTGGATCCTAAGTTTCTTAAGGAGACTGCTGGGCAATTTAACATCGCATTTGGAATGGCGCTGAGAGGAGCCCGCGCTTCGAAATGATAGAGATCAATCTTCTTCCTGAAGAACTGAGAAAAAAAGAAGAGCGGGTGAATTTGCTCGCTGAGCTTCCGATCAAGCGCGGCGCGATAGTTTGTGTCATCGCTTTTTTTGGTCTTCAAATCCTGGCAACCATCGGCGCTTTTTATCTGTCGGTCCACTTCAATTGGATAAAGGCGGAAGTGGCAAAGTTAAACGAGCTGAACAAAGATATTATCGCTCAAAAGGCTTCGACGGCTCTGATCAAAAGAAAGATTCAACAAGCGGATGCTGCCGCCAAACGGCCTTTTCTTTGGTCCTCGTTCCTCAACGCTTTATCGGACGCCACCACCAAAGGCGTTTGGCTCACAAAATTTTCCATTACCAACGACGGTAAGATCAGTCATTTGAGACTTGACGGCAGCGTCGTCGGAAAAGGGGAAGAGACGGCGTATACCGGTAAGTTTATAAAAGAGCTCAAGACGAACCCGTTTTTTAAAGGATTGTTCGATGAAATCGAACTTGAGACGATGAACCAAAAAAGGATCAAAGATTTCGATGTGTATGATTTTGTGATCCTTTGCACTTTTAAAAAAGGAAAGCTTTCCTGATCATGGCCACCCCGCTGAAGGAAATAAGCAAGACCATTGAAGACAAGTCAAAACTTTGGGTGGCCTGGTTGACTAAGTTTATCAACGAGCGGAATCCCAGAGAAAAACAGATGATCATTGTCTTAGGGTTGAGTGGGATGCTGTTGCTTGATTATTGGATCCTCATCCACCCAGTCATAAAAACCTATAGGCAAATATTCTCGCAAACGGCACCTTTAGAAGCGGAGCTGGCGGGCCTAAGGGACGATCAAAAAAATAAGAAGTTTATTGCAAAGAATTGGAATCAGGCTAAAGCAAATTTGGAAGTGTCAGAAAAGCGTTTTATCGGACCCAACGAGATGCCCGCCTTTCTTGAAAATCTGTCAAAACTAGCGTTCGACTCAGGCGTTAAGGTGATGTCATTGCAGCCGCTTGAGAAACCTAATAAAAATTCAAAGAAAGAACGCGTTAATCCTTACAGCAGCATTCCGATCCGCATGAGTGCGACGGGCGGGACGCATGAATTTGGAAAATTTTTGTCGTGGCTTGAACATAACCCGACCTTTATTCGAGTGAAAGATATCAAAATCGCGTCCAATTCAGTGGATGACCACAGGCATATGTTGGAATTAGAGATAGAAGTTTACCGCATTGAGGCTAACGCATGAGACGTTTTTTAAAATTTAATTTCTTTTTGTGGAATCTTTTGCTTTGTTTTGGTATGATTCTTGCGGTGAGTCGTATAGTTTTCGCGGCCGACGAAGAAATGTATGACGCGCATGGAAAAAGGGACCCGTTCGTGCCGCTTGTGACATCGACGATGAGATCCGCCTCATCGGGTCTTTTAGGAGTGGATAATATCGAGGATCTATCCATCGAAGGGATTGTGTATGACCCGGCACACGGTTCGGCCGTGATCGTCAATGGGGCGATCTTAAAAGAAGGCGAAGAACTAGGTTCCGTGAAGGTTTTGGAAATCAAACCCGAAGGAGCCAAGTTTCTGATCAACGGCCTGGTAGGGTTTAAAGCCATCTACCAGGAAGATTCGATGAATAAGAAGAATGCCAAAAAATAGCGTTAGGAGATCCTTGATAAATCAAACAGCAACGAAGAAAAAATTGCTTTTAGTGATTTCGCTTATCTTCGCTTCGCAAGTATTCTTCCCGCATCAGTTTTTAATGACTCAAGCTTTGGCGGAAGAGAATAAGGTCTCTGAAAGGCCTGAAACTGAGGCGCTGCCGCAGAAACAAGAAGCGACCAGACCATCGGAAGCACCGCCCGAAACGCCGCAATCTTCAAGCACCTCAAGCTCCCCCGGCAATGTGACAATTGATTTCAAAGACGCGGATATACAGAATGTGCTGCGTATCCTGTCCTACAAATCCGGCGTCAACATCGTCGCCGGCAAGGATGTTACCGGCATTGTGACGATCCGGCTCGTGGATGTGCCGTGGGAAAAGGCGTTGGACGTGGTGCTCAAAACCTATGGCTATGCCTATGACCGCGATGGCAGTATCATCCGCGTCACGACCATCGAGAACTTGAAAAAAGAGGAGCTGTCCACGGAGGTTTTTATTCTCGAATACTCGCAGGCGTCCGAGGTTGAAAAGGCTCTGAAAGACGTCTTAAGCGAACGCGGAAAGGTTAGGTCTGATCTTCGATCCAATACGATCATTGTCACCGATATGCCGACGTCTCTGCAACGTGTCAGGAAAGTCATCGAGCGTCTTGATAGCATCACACCGCAGGTCGTGATTGAAGCCAAAGTAATTGAAACGACGCTCGGTGATTCGGAACAGCTGGGTATTAAATGGAATACGCAGGTGAATATTGCAGGTTCCTCAAGGCCAACGACAGCGCCGTTCACTGCAGTTACAACACCTGGCAGCGCTCTTGTAAGGAGTGTTCTGCCTGAAGGAAGAGGAACAACAACAACGGTTGTGGTACCCACCAGTGGTGCGGCAACGGCCGCACAAACTACAACAGTTTCGGACTTTCCTACATCAGACAATGCTCACCAGGCTGCCTTTCCTGTAGCGGATAAGGCTGACTTTAGGTTCGGCACGATTGATTTCAGCCAATTCCAAGTTTTACTTCAGATGCTAAAGAGTAGAACAGATACGAAAATTCTCTCGGAACCGCATATCACCACGTTGAATAACCAAGAGGCCAAAGTGCTTGTGGGAGAAATAATTGCGATTCCGACTTTTGAAAGAAACTCAACGACAGGGCGTATGGAAATCACCGGTTATAAGGACCGAGAGCTGGGGATACGCCTGAGTGTGACACCGCACATCAATAACCGGAATGAGATTGTGGTGTCGGTGGTACCGGAGATTACTTCGCTGATTGGGTATGATAATTTGACGGCGGACGTGAAAGCCCCTCATTTTGCGACCCGAAGCGCCAATACGCAGGTTCGAATCAAGAACGGACAAACTATCGCAATTGGAGGTTTGATCAAAGAAAATACAGTGGATACAAAGAATAAGGTGCCCTTTTTGGGCGACATCCCTCTTTTAGGCAAAATTTTTAGTCATACCGATAAAACGGTTCAAAAAACGGACCTTTTATTTTTTATGACAGTGAATATTGTTTCTGACAACATCGACTGGGCCAAGGGCCACGCGCCTAAGCTCTGATTCGGCGAGCGCAGTGATTTTATAGCCGCGCTTTTGAATTTTCAAGATCAATAGACACGGGTTGCTCCAACTGCCAAAGGCGGGATAAAAAGCGGCTCGTGTTATTTTTTTATGAGGGGATTATGAAAAAAGAAATATTGGTAACGGTTGAGTTTCATGAAAAGAAAGTGGCGATCACGGAAGACGGCCATTTGGAAGAGTATTATGTGGAGCGTTTCAGCGACAAGCAGCTTGTGGGGTCCATCTTTAAAGGAAAAGTAAGTTCGATCGTGCCGGGTATCGGCGCGGCGTTCATCGACCTGGGCCTGGAAAAAAATGGTTTTCTCTATGTCAGTGATGTCGTGGGACAGGGAGGTTTCGACGCGGAGGAGGCGGTATTTATCGAAAATGGCGATAAACCGGAAACTCCGGAAAAACCCGAAAAACCCGAAAAACACGAAAGACACGACAGATCCCGCCACAATCGCCGTGACAAACATGAGCCGATGACTCAGATCCAAGATGTGCTGAAGAAAGACCAGGAGGTATTGGTCCAGGTGGTGAAAGAGCCCTTTGGCACCAAAGGGGCGCGGCTCACCTGTCAACTATCGCTGGCCGGACGGTTCGTGGTATTCATGCCGTTTCATCCGCATGTGGGAATTTCCAAAAGGATCGATGACCGAAAAGAGCGCGAGCGTATCCGGCAGATTATTAAAGGCGTTTCATTGCCTAAAGAGTCCGGCCTCATCGTGAGGACGGCGGCCTCGGGTTGTGATCCCAAAGTACTTGAAAGAGACATCCGTTTTTTGGTCCACCAATGGAAATTGGTCCAGCGGCGTTGCGCGATGCGCAAGGCACCAGTGATCGTGCATGAGGAATATGGCCTGGTGCTCCGGATGGTCCGCGATGTTTTGACCGAGAATTTCGACCGGCTGATCATCAATGACCGGGAGGAGGTAAAACGCGTCGACCGTTTCATGCGTGCGGCCGTCCCCACCTTGCGCAAAAAACTTTCTTTCTATAACGGCGAGGCGCCACTTTTTACAGCGCACGGGATTCAAAAAGAAATAGAACGTATCTATGAACCGAGGGCGTCGCTGAAAAGCGGCGGCCACATCGTGATTGAACAGACCGAAGCGCTGGTCGCGATCGACGTGAATACGGGCAAATTCACCGGCACAAGAAACCTCGAGGAAACCGCGTTTAAGACTAATTGTGAGGCCGCGCGTGAAATCGCCAAACAGATCCGCTTGAGGGATTTGGGGGGCATCATTATTATCGATTTTATTGATATGGAAACGCATGACCACCGGCGGACCGTCTTAAGGATACTGGAAGAGGCGCTCCGTCACGACAGGGCGAAGACCAGCGTTTTAAATCTTTCCCAACTTGGCCTTGTTGAGATGACGAGGCAGCGCATGAGAAAAAGCCTTGAAAGCGCTTCCACGCAGACGTGTCCCTATTGTCAGGGCAAGGGGATCGTCAAATCCAAAGAAACGATCACCGCTGAGGCGCTTCAAAAATTAACTCAATTTCTTAAGCCGCTTAAAAAGGAACAGGTGGAGTTGACCGCCTCGCCCGATGTGGTTGAGATTTTAAGCCGCGATAACCGGAGGCTTATCCGCCCGATCGAGAATCAGGCACAGAACCGTGTGAACCTCGTCGGAGACCCGCATCTGCATGTGGAAGAGGTCCGAATTAAGAGAGTCCTTGACAAGCGAAAAAGGCTATGGTAACTTCCAGGGCTTATGTTTGCGATTATTCGGACAGGCGGGAAACAGTATAAAGTAAAGGCCGGCGACGAGTTGGAGATCGAGCGGGTGGGACATGGCAACGCCAAGACCCTCAAGCTTGATAAAGTCCTGCTCTGTTCGAAAGACGGCTCCGTAGAAGTTGGCAACCCTTACCTTAAAGGCGCTTACTGCGAGGCGGAGCTTTTGAAGGAAACCAAGGGCCCGAAAGTTATTTCTTTCAAATATATCCGCCGTGAGAAATCAGCGACAAAGATCGGCCACCGTCAACAGTATTTGAAAGTTAAGATCAAGAGTATACATCATGGCACATAAAAAAGGTCTCGGCAGTTCAAAAAACGGACGTGATTCTCATTCGCAGCGACTGGGCGTCAAACGTTTCGCGGGTCAGCTTGTGACGGCGGGCAGTATTTTGATCCGTCAAAAGGGCACACGTTTTCAACCAGGACTTTTCGTGGGCCAGGGCCGCGATTTCACATTATTTGCTCTCAAGGATGGCGTGGTTAATTTCAAGCCGTCTTACCGGGTTAACATTATCCCCTCCAGTAAAAACTAACGTCTAGTTGATTACACAGATCAAACAGCCGATCACAACACCAAACAGTGTTTGGCAAGCCAATCTGAGCAGTTCACCCAATTTTTTTAAATCCTATGTTTGTTGACGAAGCCGTTATTGAATGCATCGCGGGATATGGAGGAAAAGGCTGCCAAAGCCTTGACCGCAGCCGCCCCCGTCACTTCAGGCCTACCGGCGGTGACGGCGGTCACGGCGGTTCGGTGATCATCGAAGCCCGTCATAATATCCAGACCCTTCTTGATTTTCAGATGAACCGTCATTTCGTGGCTGAGCACGGTGGCAATGGGTCGAGCAATAATAAAACGGGCTATTGCGGCAATGACCTAGTACTGGGTGTTCCTCCGGGGACAGAGGTATTTGATAACGCCACCGGAGAGTTGCTGAAGGACCTTGATGCGGTCGGTGTCCGGGTCGTGGTTTGCAAGCGCGGCGCCGGCGGTCATGGAAATAATAAAAAAGAGGACGCGACGCCCGGAGAGCCTGGTGAAGAGAAAGAAATTTTATTCAAATTAAAACTTATCGCGGATATCGGTCTTGTGGGATTTCCGAACGCCGGAAAATCCACGTTGCTATCCCGTATTTCTTCCGCAAAATCCAAGATAGCCGCCTATCCTTTTACCACTAAAAATCCCATCCTGGGTGTGGTAAAATTCAGCGATGGCGATACGAAGGTCGTCGCGGACATTCCAGGCATCATTGAAGGTGCTCATCAGGGCCGGGGGATGGGGATCGAGTTTTTAAAACATGTGGAGCGCACCCGCGCGCTTCTTCATATGATCGATTTCGCTGCGGTGGATGGCCGCGACCCGCTTTCCGATTATTACGCGCTGAACGAGGAACTTTCAAAGTATTCTAAAGCCTTGATGGCGAAAGAGCACCTGATCGCGGCCAATAAGATGGACGTGCCGGAGGCGAAGGCGAATTTAAAAAAATTCAAGCGCAAGGTGAAAAAAGAAATTTTTCCGATTTCCGCCGTGACCGGCGAGGGGCTGGACCAGCTTTTGAATCGTATCCGAGAGATCAAATAAGCCATGAGAGACCAATTTATTCAGGACATTAAAAATATAGTCGTGAAGGTGGGCACGTCGGTGCTGACGCAAGACGGGAAATTTGACAGTCAGATCATCGACCGGCTGGCGGCCCAGATAGCCGCGTTCCTAAAAAAAGGCATTGGTGTCTCGGTCGTGAGCTCAGGGGCGATCGGCAGCGGTATGACGATCCTGAAAATGAAGGAGCGGCCCCAAACGATGGAAGGCCTTCAGGGCGCCGCGGCCGTGGGTCAACGGTATTTGATGCAGTGCTACGAAGAGGCTTTTTCAAAACGCGGTTTTTCAACGGCTCAAGTTCTTTTGACGTGGGATGACCTGGCGGAGAAGAAACGGTTTTTAAACGCGAAACGGACATTGAAAGAGATCCAAAAATGGGGTCTCGTACCGGTCATCAATGAAAATGACACCGTGGCGACCGATGAGATCCGCTTCGGTGACAATGACCGGCTGTCGAGCCTCTTGGCGATCTTAGTGGAGGCGGACGTACAGGTGATCCTGTCGGATACTAACGGCCTTTTTTCAGGGGACCAGCGCCATCCCGAGAACCGTCTCCGGATCGTGGATAAGATGGATCGATCCATATTTTTACACGCCCAAGACAAAAAAAATCCGTTTACGATGGGCGGTATGCAATCAAAACTTAACGCGATTTCCATGAGCGTGACTTCCGGCATTCCTGTTTTTCTGGCAAACGGCCGTGATGACAAAGTTTTGACGCGTATTTTTGATGGAGATGACATTGGGACGCTTTTTTTGCCGAATCTAAAAACAGGCCATACACGGCAGGATTGGATTAAACATTTTCTCACGCACGTTAAAAACCCGGTGAAACCATAGGTTATGAATTCTAATTCTGTCAAAAAAATAGCGTTGAACTCTAAAAATGCGAGCGTCCCTTTATCGGGGCTTTCCACCGAGAAAAAAAATCAAGCGCTGAAGAGCATGGCCGAAGCGCTGGTCAAAAATCAGGCGTTGATCCTCAAGGAAAACTCAAAAGATGTGCGCGCCGCGAAGGAAAAAAGGCTCGCTTCGAGCCTGATCAGCCGTTTGATGTTGGATCAAACTAAAATAAGAAAAATCGCAGACTCTCTTGAGCTTATATCAAAACTCCCTGATCCGGTGGGCCGTGTCATCTCTGTAACAACAAGGCCGAATGGGTTATTGATCAAGAAAGTGGGCGTGCCGATAGGCGTTATTCTAATTATTTATGAATCACGTCCGAACGTAACAGCCGATTGCATGGCACTTTGCCTGAAATCCGGCAATAGCGTTATCTTAAAAGGCGGCCGAGAGGCAGTGCATTCGAACGCGGCAATATATCGAGTTTTAAGTGAAACTGCGATCCGGCAAGGCGTGCCGGAAGGCGTGTTTCAATTTGTCTCGACCAGCAGCCGGAAGGTCGTCAAAGAACTATTGAGTTTGAACGAGCTAATAGATCTTGTAATCCCCAGGGGCGGTGAAGGCTTGATCCGTGAAGTGGCGCGGATTTCAAAAATTCCCGTGATCAAGCACGCGAAAGGCGTTTGTCATGTGTTTCTTGACAAAGACGCGGATTTTGATAAATCCAAAGCGATCGTGTTGAACGCGAAAGTGCAGAATCCCGGCGTTTGCAACGCGATGGAAACGCTGTTGATCCACGAAGCGGTGGCGAAGCGGTTTCTTCTCGGCATTTGTCCGGCGCTCAAAGACAAAGGCGTTGAATTGCGGGGCGACCCGGCAACGCGGCGGATTGTCCCTGACGTCAAGAAGGCCACCGAAGAAGACTGGGCTTCCGAATACCTGGATCTGATCTTATCCGTTAGGGTTGTCAAAGACCGGAAAGCAGCGATCGCTCATATCCGAAAATTTGGTTCTCAGCACTCGGATGCGATCGTAACCGAAGATAAGAAGGCGGCCGAGGAATTTACAAGGTCGGTCGATAGCGCGTGCGTTTTCGTGAATTGTTCGACGCGATTTAACGACGGCGGCGAGTTTGGCATGGGAGCGGAGATGGGGATTTCCACCGATAAGCTTCATGCGCGCGGGCCAATGGGCCTCGAGGAACTAACTTCCTATAAATACGTGGTGACGGGGGACGGGCAAACGAGAAACTGATGACCCCACCACTTCTTTTTTGCCTTTTGGCAAAGACACGCAATCTAATTTATGTTTCTTCTTCCCATCATCCATTTGTGTGTCGAGGCGACGTCTCGTCGCCTCTAAAAGAGGTGGTGGGGTGAGGATCGGAATATTTGGAGGGAGTTTTAACCCGGTGCATCAAGGGCATCTGTGCCTTGCGCGCGCGGCGGCATCCGAGTTGGATCTCGATCAGGTGATTTTTGTACCTTCTTTCCAGAACCCGTTGAAGAAAAAAGAAGCGCTTCTTCCTTCGGCGCTCCGAACGAAGCTTTTGAGGGCCGCGATCAATAACCATCCCGGTTTTTCCGTTTCGCTCTGCGAAATAAAAAGAAAAAGCCCTTCGTTTACGGTGGACACGCTGAAATATTTTAAGAGAAGGTTTGGAAAACGCGCGGTGCTTTATTTTTTGTCCGGGGCGGATGCGCTGAAGACCCTCGGGCGTTGGAGATCGGTCGATCAGATCTTCAGGCTGTGCCGTTTTGTGGCGATGACGCGGCCGGGATACGCGATGAAAAAATCATCAAAACCAATTTTACAGGTGCCTTTCGCGGCATTGCCGCTTTCCTCGTCCGAGGTGAGATCCCGGCTAAGACGAAGACAACCGCTCACCGGACTCGTCCCTCAAGGGACGGAACGGCTATTAAAAAATTATTTTAAAAAATATAACCAGGAGGCCTGAAATTAAAGTTCATCAGAAAATTGATTTGATCTGCGAATCGGCGTACGAAAAGAAGGCCGAAGAAATTGTGGTGATGGAAATGAACGGCAAGGCTTCATTTTGCGACTGTTTTATTGTGATGAGCGCGTCGTCGACAATGCGTGTGCGCGCGATCGTGGATTTCATCGAAGAATCTATGAAAAAAGAAGGTTTGCGTTTAAAGCACAAAGAAGGGTATTTTGAGTCCCTCTGGGTCCTGCTGGATTACGGCGAGGTGATCGTGCATGTTTTTCATCACGAGACGCGCCGATTTTATGCGCTTGAGAATCTCTGGGGCGATGCCCCCAAGCGGAATTTTACGAAATAATTCACTATGAACAAAAAAAACCAGCCGATCAAAACTGAGTTATCCAACCTTCTTTCCGACTCACTGCATAAAACTTTAGACGGCTCATTTCCGCCCGTTGAACTCGAGCCTTTCTTTGAAGTCCCGCGCGAAGAGAAATTCGGCGATCTCACTACATCTATCGTGTTAAAACTTTCAAAGGAAAAAAAACAACCTCCCCGGCCGCTCGCCGAAGCGCTGGCCAAACATCTAGAAAATGGCCTTGAACAATTTTCATTGCGCGACCGCATTTCCAAGATTACCGTGGAAGGACCCGGATTTATCAATTTTTATTTTTCCAATCAGGAAATCGTTTCGGTGATCTTAAAGGTAAAAGATGAAGGAGCGGATTTTGGAAGGCCCCGTCTCTCTTCCAAGAAAAAAATCCTTCTTGAATTCGTCAGCGCCAATCCGACAGGCCCATTGACGGTTGCACACGGACGCCAGGCCGCGCTCGGAGATTCTCTGGCGAGGATCTTAAAATGCTGCGGCCACTCCGTTACGAAGGAATATTACAATAACGATGAGGGAGTGCAGATCGAAACGCTTGGGCAGTCGACGGATTTACGCTTACGGGAGATCTTGAATAAAGAAATGATAGAAGTGCCTGAGAATTTTTACAAGGGTGCGTATCTCGTCGATACAGCGCGGAAGCTGATTGAGCGTGAAGGAGAAAATTCTTTAAAGAATATGAGTGAAAAAAAACGTCTCGTACTTTGTCGAGACTTCGCGAAAGAAGATATTTTGGAAGGAATAAAAAAAGACCTCGCTGATTTTGACGTTCACTTTGACAATTATTACAGTCAAGCGGCCTTGGTGAGATCCGGCGAAGTGAAGGCCACGCTTGAGGAACTCAAGAAAAAAAATGTGCTTTATGAGAACGAAGGCGCGCTTTGGTTTCGATCGACCGACTTTGGCGATGACAAAGACCGCGTACTGATTAAAAGCGACAAGACTTACACTTATTTTACGCCGGACATTGCCTATCATCAGGATAAATTTAAAAGGGGATTTGACGAGTTGATAGATATTTTAGGGCCTGACCATCACGGCTATATTGCGAGGCTCAAAGCCTCTCAAGTGGCGCTTGGCCGGCGCGCGGACCAAATTCACGTGCTGATCGCGCAGCTTGTCACGCTTTTTGAAGGGGCGCGTCAAGTCCGTATGTCAACGCGCGCGGGCGAATTTGTGACGTTGAGACAAATCCTGGATGAGGTTGGAAAAGACGCGGGCAGGTTTTTCTTCGTGATGAGAAAATTTGACGCGCATCTGGATTTTGATCTGGAACTCGCCAAAAGTCAGACGCCCGAAAATCCCGTTTTCTATATCCAGTACGCCCATGCCCGTGTGGAAAGCATCAAACATCAGGCGAAAGAAAAAAATATAAAAATTTCATGGAACAACGCTGGTTGTCTTTCAAAGCTGGCCAACCCGATGGAGATCCGCGTGTTGAGGATGCTCTCTCAGTTTGAGGAGTCGATTTTGGGCGCCGCTAAGACCCTGGAACCGTACCGCCTCGTTCCTTATTTGATGGATCTGGCCGGTTCGTTTCACCGTTTTTACGCCGAGAACAGAGTGATCAGCGATGACCTGCCGCTTACGCAGGCGAGGATGATGTTAGCCATCGCGGTTCAAACCGTGATCAAGTCCGGCTTGGAACTTTTGGGAGTATCCGCCCCACTTAAAATGTAGACTGATGTTCGAAACCCTCGAATTTTACTCTGGCAAACAAATCCACTTTGATTCTCTCACCAAACGCTTATTTGAATTTGGCTACCGGCGCCAGCAACAGGTAAACACTCAGGGAGATTTCAGCGTCCGCGGAAATGTTGTCGACATTTTTCCGCTTCATTTTTCGATGCCTGTCCGGCTTGAGCTTGCCGATGAAACCGTCGAAAACATCCATACCTTTGATCCCTCGACTGGAAAAAGGTTGGAACCACACCGCATGGTCATGCTTCTCCCTGTCAAACAAGGCCGTGCGGCCAAAACCCCCCATTGGCATCAACAACTTTCTAAAAAAAATGAGGATTACGAATCGCCTCTCGATCCTTTTGTCGATATTGAGATCGGCGACCTTGTTGTCCACATCGCGCACGGGATCGCGCGGTACCGGGGCATCCGGTCTCTTAAGAATAAAGAAGGCCGCAACGAAGACCATTTCACGCTTGAGTTTGAAGAAAAAAATATGCTTTACGTTCCCACGCGTGACCTTCATCTGATCCAGCGTTATGTGGCTTTTGGGAAGCTTCGGCCTAGGCTTTCAAGGCTCGGTTCGAAAAGTTGGCAACGTCTGAAAGACAAAACAAAAAAAGGGGTTTTTTCTTTCGCGAGCGAGCTTTTGGAAATGCAGGCCAAGCGGAAGGCGCTCAAAGGTTGGGCGTTTCAAAAGGACCATGAGTGGCAGAAACAATTAGAAGCGGAATTTCCTTATGAGGAGACCGAAGACCAGATTCGCGCCGCCGAAGAGGTAAAAAAAGATCTGGAATCCGTGATGCCGATGGACCGGCTCATCTGCGGGGATGTTGGTTATGGAAAAACGGAGGTCGCGTTGCGCGCCGCTTTCAAAGTCGTGATGAACGCTAAACAGGTGGCAATCCTCGTGCCGACGACGATCCTTGCGGAACAGCATTTGAACACGTTTCGTGAGCGCATGAAAAGCTTTCCGATCCGGCTCGGTATGCTGTCACGTTTTCAGACGGGTCTCGAGCAAAAAAAAGTAGTCCAAGGGATCGCGGACGGCAGCTGTGACATTGTGATTGGCACACACCGGCTTTTGTCAGCGGACATCTCGTTTAAGGATTTGGGTCTTGTGATCATCGATGAGGAACAGCGCTTTGGGGTCAAACATAAGGAGCACTTAAAGCGTTTAAGGCTCTTAGTGGATGTGTTGACGCTGACCGCCACACCGATCCCGAGGACACTTTACATGTCGCTGGTCGGTGCGAAAGACATGTCATCGATCAATACGCCGCCCAAAAACCGAAAACCTATCCAGACCATCGTGGTGGAAAATGACGATGCCGTGATCCGTGAGGCGATTTTACGCGAGCTTGACCGGAAAGGGCAAACATTTTTTATCCATAACCGCGTAAAAGACATCGAAAACATAGCAAAAAAGGTGTCCAATCTCGTCCCGCGCGCGCGGGTCGCGGTCAGCCACGGACAAATGCCCGCGAAACAACTTGAGTCGGTGATGATGAAATTTATTCACGGGGAGGTGGACGTGCTGGTCAGCACGACCATCGTAGAATCAGGTATTGATATTCCCAACGCGAATACGCTGATCGTTAACCGCGCGGATCATTTTGGTTTATCGGAACTTTATCAGCTGAGAGGCCGTGTCGGACGTTTTGACCGGAACGCCACCGCCTATTTTCTGATCCCCAAAGGCTCTTTATTGACCGAAGAATCCAAGCGCCGATTAAGCGCGATCGAGCGGTTCACTTACTTAGGGTCAGGCTTTCATGTGGCGATGGAGGATCTTGAGATCCGAGGCGCGGGCAATATTTTGGGGACGGAACAGAGCGGCTATATCTCAAGCGTGGGTTTTGACCTTTACTGCCGGATGCTTAAAGAAACCATCAGCCGGAGTTCGTTGCAAGGCACTTAGGGATATGTTATATTCTAACAATAATTTAACGGGGAAAAATGCCTCAAAAATCAAAATATAAGATATTAGCGTTTCTGGTGTTCCTATTCGCCATTTCCGGCTGCCACCCCAAGAAAGAGGGCACACCGCTGGTGAGGTTTGGTTTAGAAACCATCACCAAAGAAGAGTTTATCGGAAAGCTTCATGAACTTCCCAAAGAAATTCAAAGCATCGCGATTCAACGGAAAAAAGATTTTGTCGAAGAAATGGTGAATGAGCGTATCCTCGCGCAGGAAGCCGACAAGAGGCAGCTTAAAAATCTGCCGGATGTTAAAGCGCTGTTGGCCGTGGCCCATCAGAAGATCATCGTGGCAAAGCTTATCGAGATTGAAGTGGACCGGAAGATCAAATGGAACCCCAGCGAGGCCTCCCAATATTATGAGTCTCATAAAGAAGAGTTTATGACGCCTCTACTCCTGAAAGCTTCGCATATTCTAATGTCCTCCGAGGAGGAGGCGAACTCCATCAAGGCGCAGCTCGATGCGGGCGCTGATTTCGAAACGCTGGCGAAATCGCACTCGACGGATAACACAGCCACTCGCGGCGGAGATATCGGTTATTTTCAAAAAGGCCAGCTGATTCCGGAGTTTGAAGAACAGGCTTTTAAGCTTGAAAAGGGCGAGATAAGCCAGGTGTTCAAGAGCCAGTTTGGATATCATGTCCTAAAGCTCACGGACCGCGTTGAGCCGTCGCTCAAGGACTTTAAAGTGGTGAGGGCCCGCCTTGAGAGCCAATTGTTGAATGAAAAAAGATCGAGGGCGTTAAAGGCTTTTATTGAAAAGATAAAAGGCAACGCTAAAATAGAGATCGATCAGAAGGTCCTGGATTCCATCGCCGGGCCTTTTGTCACGAAACCTTCCTGAGATTTCATTGATGACGCGAAAAATCCTCACGGCTTCCATTTTTATCGTTTCACTCGGCGTGGGAGCGATCTTGGCAATCCCACGTGACGCGTTACGCGCCGAAGTGCTGGAGCGTATTTTGGCGGTTGTCAATGACGAGTTGATCACCGAACAGGATCTGCAGATGGTGATGGCGCCCGTAGCCGCGCAGATCCGCACGACGTCTACGGGACAAGAATTTATAGATAGAATGAAAGAAGCACGCTACCAATTTTTGGATCGAGTGATCGAAGACAAGCTGATCTTAAGCGAAGCGAAAAGAAAATTAGTGATTGTCAAAGATCCTGAGGTCGACGAAATGATGGCGGAGGTACGCAACAAGTTTCCCAGCCGCGAGGCTTTTTTGAAATCAGTCGATGATCAGGGCTATACGGAAAAAAAGCTGTGGGACCGTTTTCATGACCAGGTGATGATGCAAAAACTTGTGGGGTACGAAGTCCGCTCCAAAGTTTCTGTCTCGCCCGGCGAGGTGAATGAATATTATAAGATTCATTCGCAGGATTTTGCGCAGGGCGACCGGATCAAGCTTCAGCATATCCTGATCCGCGTCGGTGCGCGCTCTGAGGAAGAGGCGGCCGCTTTCGCGCAGTCCTTGTTCGATAAGATCAAAGCCGGGGCCTCTTTTACAGAGATCGCCACGAGCACCTCTGAGGGCGCTGAGGCTAAAGACGGGGGCGACATGGGATGGGTTGAAAAAGGACAATTGATGGGTGAGATCGATGAGAAAATTTTCGCATTAAACGAAGGCGAGATAACCGCGCCGATCCCCACATCGCTCGGCTACCATATTTTTAAAGTCGTCGAGCGGCAGAGGTCTTCCATAAAACCCCTCTCCGAAGTCAGGACGCAGGTCCAGGACCTTATTTTTAAGGATAGGATGAAAGAACGTCTTGAAGTCTGGCTTAAAAATCTAAAGAAGAGTGCTTACATCTCTATCAGGTAGCAGCCAGATAAAAAGGATTATCTGCTGCGTTGTACGCTACGGCGGCATCTAAGCCTTTTTAATTCGATTGCTATGAAAAGCGTTTCAAAAATTGCCATAACGTTAGGTGACCCTGCCGGCATCGGACCCGAAGTAGCCTTAAAAGCCATCCACAATCTCCGAAGATCAAAACAAGTCAAGATTTTATTGTTAGGCAAGGCCTCGTTTTTTAATGACTTAGCTAAAAAATTAAAACTTAAGATTTTTTTTAAGGATCTGGGGACGCTTTCAGAATGGGCTGACCGCCTTTCCTTTATCCCCTGTTATTTTCCTGAAGAATTTCCAAAAAAAATATTCTTAGGCACATCCAATGATCGGTTGACCCGACTTGCGGTGCGGTCGATTGAGTGTGCTGTTCAGTTGGCGATGAAAAATGAGATCGACGCGATCGTGACGCCACCGATCAATAAAGCCGGATTAAAAAAAGCGGGATTTGATATTCCGGGGCATACGGAGTATTTGGCGGAACTTTCGAAAACCCGCCGGTATGAGATGATGCTGGTGGGTGGCCGTTTAAAAGTTGTCTTGGTGACGCGGCACATTCCTTTGAAGGAGGTTCCCGCAAAAGCCACAGCGCAACGGGTTAAAGAAGCGATCCTTATGACCGATATGGAATTAAGGAAAAGTTTTGGGATCAAACGGCCAAAGATTGTGGTGTGTGGGCTGAATCCTCATGCCGGTGAACAGGGGAATATCGGCTTGGAAGAGAATCAGAAAATAGTTCCGGCGGTGCGAAGCTTGCGAAAAAGAACAAGCGCATTCATTACGGGACCGTTGTCGCCGGACACGATTTTCTATGATGCTGCCCAAGGCCGCTATGATGCGGAGATCTGCATGTATCATGACCAAGGGCTCATCCCGCTCAAGATGATTTCACGGGGATCGGGAGTCAATGTGACGCTCGGCCTTCCGTTTGTGCGGACCTCGCCCGACCATGGTACCGGTTATGATATCGCCTCTAAATTTACCGCGGATCCGCGTTCGATGATCGTGGCCATTCAGCTTGCCTGTAAAATTTCAAAAAACCGGAAAAAATATGCCAGGGCTCACCCAAGAGGCTAAGTCCTTCTTAGCACAGCTCAACGCCTCCGCGCGAAAAAAACTAGGGCAAAATTTCATGGTCCGGGAGAGCGAGCTTTCTTTCATCGCGGACTCAATGTCTTGGAGCAAAGGGGAGTCTGTTTTAGAGATCGGCCCTGGGCTGGGATTTCTGACAAGGTGTCTGGTTCAGAGGAAATTAAAAGTGCTCGCGGTTGAAAAAGACCGGCTCTACGTTAAATTTCTTGAAGGATATTTTAAAAATGAAAATTTTCGAGTTCTTGAACGGGACATCCTGGAGATAGATCTAAGAAAAGACTTTCAGATCACGACTCCCATCCGAGTGATAGGCAATATCCCCTATAGCATTACAAGCCCTATTCTTGAGTGGCTGATTCACCAAAGAAAACTCGTCCATGAGGCCGTTCTGACGATGCAACTGGAAGTGGCGGAACGTTTGGCGGCTTGTCCGGGTACGAAATCATGGGGATCTCTGTCAGTTTTTTTGCAGCTTTACGCGAATGTCAGCCTGATGAAAAAAATAGACAGCGCAAGCTTTTACCCAGCACCTAAGGTAGACTCGGCGGTGATCAAGCTCCAATTTTTTGATAAACCGCGTTTTGAGGTCCGCGATGAGGAAAATTTTTTCTGGTTTGTGCGCCGCGCGTTTCAGAAAAGGCGAAAAACACTGCTGAATGCACTCGCCGACGAAAATTTAAAAAACTATTCCAAACCATTATTGGCCCAGACGCTCGAGAAAGCAGCGATTGACCCTATGCGGCGCGCTGAGACGCTGACGCTGGAGGAGTGGGCCCGACTACAGGCAATGATGAATTGATTTTTAACGCGATTTCTTGCGCCGAGTCTCCCCCGAGTGCTATCATAAATACCCATTATGAACCCCCTATATGCGTTATGGACATTTCCTGCGATCATCTTGGCCGCGATGCTAATCGCCTGGGCAGCCGAGTGTGGTCAATTCTATATCTCTCAAGGACTTGCGCTGGCGGTCTTGGCGTGGGTCCAGACACTGCCTGAGTTTGCAGTCGAAGCGACTATCGCACTTGAGGCGGCTAAAAATCCGGCACAGGTCCATCTGATTACGGCAAATTTTACAGGATCCCTAAGGCTTTTCGTCGGGTTCGGATGGCCGATGGTTTATTTTGTCTCGCTTTTTTTCGGTCGGTCGAAACTTTATTCTAAAAAAGACGGTTTTTGGACGATCCGAATGGAAGACGAACAATGCGTCACGGTGCTGTTTCTGTTGCCGGCGCTTCTTTATTTTCTGTTCATTTATTTTAAAGGGACGCTCACGGTTTGGGACGGTGTCATCTTAGCGTTAATTTACGCGGTTTATCTTTATACGCTTTCCCGATTCCCCGCTCAGGGTTCGGAACAGATTGAGGACCTGGGGCGTGTGCCGCGTTATTTAATGAAGCTTGAGAAAAGAAAAAGCTACGCGGGCATCCTACTATTTTTTGTCAGCGGGGCTTTGATCTTATGGTTTGCGGCCCATCCTTTTTTGGAATCCATGCTGGCGTTGGCGGTGACGTTAGGTATTTCTCAATTTGTTTTTGTCCAATGGGTGGCCCCGTTCTTAAGTGAGTTTCCCGAGAAGCTGTCGGCGTTTAATTGGGCGAGACAGAAATCCAAGGCGCCGATGGCTTTGACGAATTTTGTTTCGTCCTCGATCAATCAGTGGACTATTTTAGTCGCGACGGTGCCTTTTATCTATTCGTTCGGACTGGGACATCCTGCGGCCGTTATTTTTGATGAGCATCAAAGGACCGAGATCCTGTTAACGATCGTCCAGTCGTATCTTGGATTTTTATTTCTGGCCGGCATGGATTTTTCATTTTTAGAAGCGGCAGGTCTTTTCGTCTTGTGGATCGTCCAGTTATTCGTTCCGGGAGTACGCGAAGCGATCACGGTTGTTTACGGAATTTGGGCTCTTTTTGAAACCCTAAGGCTCGCCACGCATTTTAAGAAAAAAAATGCGTTTCATGTTTTTGCAACGATCACCAGAAAGAATTTATTCAAGAGGACCCAGTAATGTTTACCAGAATAAAAAAAGTGTTGCGGCGAGTTATTGTCCTGACCATACTTTTCTTTTTATTTGTCGGCGGTTTTAAGTTTTTCCAGGAATACATGATATTCCGGAAGATCATTCAAAACCTCAAGGCCGAGTCGCGTATCGCGGAGGTGCTGGTCACGGATTCGAGCGTCGACGAATACACGCGCCAGTACACGACGACGATCAAATTCCTTGAGTATGGCGTGAAAGGCCAGCCGCTCAAGCCAAAATATTTCACTTTTAAAGGCAACCAGATCCAGTTCCAGACGCTCGTGGTGCGTTTCGATGACAAATATATCGAGGAAGGCCACCGCCTGAAAGGCAAAAGCATCTATTTATTCATGAAGGCGTTCGTGCTCGACGGTAAAAACACGCAGGAATTCGTGATTACGCCGCGCGATATTGTGCCGGATGGCTACCGCATTGACGACGCGCCGAACCGGTTTGAGAAGGAAATTTGGCGGCGATTCTGGAAATATGCGCTGGACCCTAACGAACGCGACCGCGTCGGCATCAAGAACGCCCAGCTTGAGGCCCCGGGAGCCGTTTTCGTACCGGGAACCATCTACACGCTGATGATCGAGCACCACGGCGGGATCCGGATTGACACAAGGCCTATTCCGCAAATATTAAAAGACGAAAATTTGAAATCAAGCCTGTCTCCTCAATAACTAAAAAATATTATGGAAAAAGATTATATTTTTATCAAAAACGCCCGGGAACATAATTTGCAGGGCATTGACCTTAAGATCCCGCGAAATGCGCTAGTAGTTTTTACGGGTTTAAGCGGTTCCGGGAAATCCTCTTTGGCGTTTGACACGATCTATGCCGAGGGCCAGCGCCGTTATGTGGAAAGCCTGTCCGCGTACGCGAGACAATTTCTCGACCAGATGCAAAAGCCGAATGTGGAATATATCGAGGGCTTGTCTCCGGCGATCAGCATCGAACAGCGCGTGGCGGGTTCCAACCCCAGGTCCACGGTCGGGACGACGACAGAGATTTATGATTATTTGAGGCTTCTTTTTGCCAAAGTAGGGACGCCTCATTGTTATCGCTGCGGCCGTCAGATTACCCAACAAAGCGCGCAGGAGATCGTCGAGCAGATTTTAAAGGCCCCCGACGCGGCTAAGCTCGTGATACTCGCGCCGGTGGTTGAGGGAAGGAAAGGGGAATACCAGAAAATTTTTAAGGACATCCAGAAAGAAGGATTTGTCCGCGTCCGCGTGGATGGAGTAGTTTACGAAATTTCAGAACGTATTCCATTGGATAAAAAGAAAAAGCATACGATTGACATCGTGGTGGACCGATTGATTTTGAAAGACGGGATCAAAAAAAGGCTCACCGATTCGGTAGAGGCGGCCCTGAATGCCGGCAAAGGGACATTAAAAATTGTATTTGAATCTAAGGTCCGGAAAGAACAAGTTTTTTCCGAACTTTACGCTTGCGTGCATTGCGGGATAAGCTTTCAGCCGTTGGAACCAAGGCTTTTTTCATTCAACAGTCCTTATGGAGCTTGCCCTTCGTGCGACGGCCTAAGCCACTGTCTTGAGATCGAGCCGAATTTGGTGGTGCCGGATAGATCCAAGTCGATCCGGGAAGGGGCGATCGCGGGCTGGAAACGCGGCGGGAAATCCCTCGTGATATATCTAAGACGGCTTTTACGCCATGTGGCCGAAACGCACGGCTTCAGTCTCGATACGCCTTTCAAGGACCTTAAAAAGGAACATCAAGAGATTATCCTGCACGGGAACAAGGAAGGCGGAAAATGGAATTCCTTTGAAGGCGTGATCCCCAATCTTGAACGGCGCTTTAAAGAAACGGAATCGGAATTTATGAAAGAAGAGATCAATAAATTCATGAGCCTGAAGCCTTGCGAGGAATGCCGCGGCGCACGACTCAAGCCTGAAGCGCTGGCGGTTAAGTTTTACGGCAAAAATATCATGGAGATCACAAGGTTTTCCATAGAAGCCGCGGATGCCTTCTTTAAGAAATTAACATTGACAGAGAAACAACAGACCATTGCGCATCAGATCCTGAAAGAAATACGCGCGCGACTTGCGTTCATGAAAAATGTAGGGCTTGGGTATCTTTCTTTGGACCGCATGAGCGGGACGTTGTCGGGTGGAGAGGCGCAAAGGATCAGGCTCGCGACACAGATCGGCGCGGGACTGATGGGAGTGTTGTATGTGCTGGATGAGCCGTCCATCGGGCTTCACCAAAAAGATAATGAGAAACTTCTGGACGCGTTGATCGCGCTGAGGGATTTGGGAAATACGCTGATCGTGGTCGAACATGACGAAGCGACGATGAGACGCGCAGATTTTCTCGTGGATCTAGGCCCCGGCGCTGGCAAGCACGGCGGACGCATTGTTGCGGCCGGAACGCCGGCAGAGGTGATCAAAAATCCCGCATCGCTCACCGGAAGGTATTTGAGTGGAAAGCTTGGTATCCAAGCCCCGGAAAAAAGACGGAATTATCGTCATGGAAAAAAGATCGTGATCAAAAAAGCAGCGGAGAATAATTTAAAACACATCGACGTGGAAATCCCTCTGGGGGTTCTCACTTGCGTGACCGGTGTTTCGGGCTCAGGAAAAAGCACGCTGGTCGATGAGATCTTATTTAAAGGATTATCAAGAAAAATTTACCGCTCCAAAGAAAATCCGGGCAAGCATGGGGCCATTTTAGGAACGGAGGCGATCGACAAAGTGATCGAGATCGACCAGTCACCGATCGGCCGGACGCCGCGTTCCAACCCCGCGACCTATACGGGACTTTTCGGGCCGATCCGCGATATTTTCGCGAAACTCCCTGATTCCAGAATGCGCGGCTATCAACCGGGCCGGTTCAGCTTCAACGTGAAAGGCGGGCGTTGTGAGGCCTGTGAGGGCGATGGGGTCAAGACCATCGAGATGCATTTTCTGCCGGATGTCTATGTGACCTGTGAGGTGTGCAAAGGAAAACGTTTTAATGAACAAACGCTCGAGGTCCGATACAAAGGAAAATCGATCGCGGATGTGCTCAAAATGAGCGTCGAAGAAGCACTCGGTTTATTCAATAACGTGCCGATGGTGAAGTCGAAACTCCAGACGCTGCATGACGTGGGCTTGGATTATATCGAGCTGGGACAGCCGGCGACGACGCTATCAGGCGGCGAGGCGCAGCGTGTTAAATTGTCGACGGAACTTTCGAAAAGGGCCACCGGCCGTACGTTTTACATCCTGGACGAGCCCACCACGGGCCTTCACTTTGCGGACATCGACAGGCTTTTGAAGGTGCTCCAGACGCTGGTGGACCAAGGCAACAGCGTGCTTGTGATCGAACATAACCTCGATGTGATCAAAACGGCGGACTGTATCATTGACTTGGGTCCCGAAGGAGGCGACAAGGGCGGAGAGCTTGTCGCCTACGGCTCGCCGGAGGAATTGGTAAAAAATCCAAGGTCTTACACCGGAAAATTTTTGAAAATGGTTTTAAAGTGAAATAACGTATAATAGATAAAATTTATGATTAAAAATATTCTTAAACCCTGTTTTATTCTAGTAATGACGCTGGGCGCTGCGGTGACAGGTTTTGCGGCAGAGACGGCGGATGAGAAGAAAGATCTAATGCCTATCCAACAGGCTTTTAAGGATAATTTTTTTGACGTGGTTACAACACGGTCAGCCCAATTTTTTGAAAAATATCCGGATTCAGATGCCCGAGGCGAGGTGCGTCTGTTGTTGGGGCAGGCGTATTTGAACTTGCAAAGTTTTCAGAAAGCGCTTGAAACTTTTGAGTCGCTGGTGAACGATGCTTCCCAGACCTCGCCACGCGAGGAAGCGCTTTACTGGGCCGCCGAAACTCATTTTAAATCCAGAGACTATGCTTCTGCGGTGAAAGCTTATTCGGAATTTATTGAAAAATACCCTTCTTCCAAATTTTTTGTCTATGCAAGATACTCCAGGGCATGGTCTTATCATGAGTTAGGTGACACTGAAAAAGCAATCTCGGAGTTTGAAGAGGTGATCCAGGATTTCGACACCCATCCGCTGGCGATCGAATCTAGATATAAAATCGGTCAGTGTTATTATGAGCAGAAAAAATACGAGTCCGCTTCTAAAATTCTATCCGAGTTTGTACAAAAGTATTCGCTGAATTCTAAGGTCCCGAACGCGTATTATCTTTTAGGGGAGTGCGCCTACAACGCCGGTGAATATGGCGCCGCGCTTCAGGCTTTTAAGAAAAGCGTGGAGACAGGAGGAAAAAGCGAGTTTCGCCCTTACGCGCTGCATGGGATCGGCTGGTCTTATTTTCAGTTGGGCAAATACTATGAGAGTTTGCAGAGTTTCACGCCGCTCGGGGAGGAGATCAATGGCACGCCGATCCAGAATTCGTTCCTTTTCGGCAAAGCGAGGTCCCTTGGAAAGCTTAACCGTTTTCAGGAAGCGCTCGACATTTATGATCAGATGATCCAAAAGATGCCGGAGTCGGATCTTTTGGATGACGTTTATTTCTGGAAAGGCGAGATGCTGTATGATCTCGGCCGCGCTCAAGAGGCGGCGGAATGGTATGAGGATATGGCTATAAAATTTCCTCAGACGAAACTTATGGACGACGTTCAGTACAACCTCGGCTGGGTGTACGTGGCCTTGAAGAAACCAGACCTTGCGATCGAGCATTTTTCAATGGTGGCCTATTACAGCCACGATGAGACGTTAAAAGTCGCCGCAATTTGCCGGATCGGAGACACTTACCTGGAGGACAATCAGCCGGAGAGGGCGCTGAATCAGTACGATAAAGTTCTGAACGAATACCCGACCAGTTTTTATTCGGATTATGCGCAGTATCAGCTGGGATGCATTTTGCTAAGGCTCGGACGCTGGAATGCGGCGATGATCAGTTTTAAGAGTCTCATGGTGAATTTCCCTCAAAGCCACTTCCGGCCAGAGGCGCTGTACCGTTTAGGAAGCGTGTTCATGCAAAAACACGATTTTTCTGAAGCGATCGATCAATTTACGAAACTGGTGACTGTTTATCCCGAAAGTACCTTGAGAGAGAAGGCGTATTATGAGATTGGAAACTGTTATTTTAACATGAGCAATTTTGAAAAGGCACTCTCCATATTTAAGGACATCTACGTGCGGTCCTCGGATACGGAAGTGGCGCGGCTTGCGAAATACCAGATCGGCTGGTGCTATTTTAAGATGAATAAAGAATCCGAGGCGATCAAGGAGTTTGAGAACTATCTTGAAAAATATCCCCAGAGTGACATCAGCGCGGACGTGCTTTATGGTTTGGGCGAATATTATTTTAACCGCGGCCAATACGCAAAAGCCAGACAATACCTTACGGTGATCCTTAAAAAATTCGCTTCACGTTCGGCAGCCGCTAACGCGCGCTTTTTGATAGCCTCCGCGTATGAGCGTGAGGGCGATCTTCGGGCGAGTGTCAACGAGTTAAAAATGTTGGCGCGTGATTTTCCAAACAGCGACCTCGCAGCCCGGGGTGCTCTTAAAACGGCTGAGTTCCTGGTGTCGCAGGGCAAGTCGGATGAGGCGAAGGCCGCGCTTGTTCCGATGGTCGATGCGACCACGAACATGACCTACAAGAATCTGATGCAAAAAAAATTAGCGGAGATCCTAAAAGCGCAGGGCCATTTGAGAGAAGCCGCTTTTTATTTCAGCGCGGCGTTGACGAATGCGCCTGGCGACCTGGGTTGTGAGATACAATTTGAGCTCGCGGAAGTTCTGGAAATGCAGGGAGAGATGCAGAAAGCGGCCGGTGAATTTTTAAAGGTGGGCGCCCTTTATCCCAGTAACATGATCTATCCGGCGCGCGCCGAGCTTCGCGCCGCAAAAATATTCGAGGATTTAAACCAGTACCAAGAGGCGATCAAGGTTTATGACAAGATCGCGAATTCTGCTTCGAATCAGGCGGGTTTTGCCAAGGAAAGGATCCGGAAGCTAACGTCCATTTTAGAACGAGGGAGGTAATCGTATGTGGAGTATCGGGATGTGGGATTTTATGATGAAGGGCGGTCCGATCATGTGGCCGATCCTTATTTGTTCGGTGCTGGCGTTCGGGATTTTGATCGAACGGCTGATCAGTTTGCGGAAGGAGCAGATCGATACTCAGTTGTTCATGGAACAGATCTCAAAGTCGCTGAAGCGCAACAAGGTGATGGAAGCGCTTGATTTCTGTGACAAGACCGATGGGCCGATCGCCAATATTTTAAAAGCTGGTATTTTAAAGCATGACCGCCCCCGCAGTGAGGTGCGTGAAGCGATCGAAGACGCGGCGATCCATGAGGTGCCTCGCCTTGAGAAGAATCTGCCGGTGCTTGCAACGCTTGCGCATATTGCGCCGCTGCTCGGACTTTTAGGGACTGTGACCGGCATGGTGAATGCGTTCCAGGTCATCGAAAACAAGGCCACGGCGCTGAACCCTGTGAATCCCGGCGATCTTGCGGGCGGCATCTGGGAAGCGCTTTTGACGACGGTGTTCGGTCTCTGCGTGGCGATCCCGGCTTATGTGGCTTACAATTATCTCGTGAGCCGCGTGGACGGTTTCGTGCTCGACATGGAACGCAGCGCGACGGACCTTTTGAACATTTTAGGTGAGAAGCGAGAGGACAATGAGGTTTAACCGGCTTAAACGTAGGACCCAAGTCGAAAAGGGGCAGCTCGACATGGCGCCGATGATCGATGTCGTGTTTCTTTTGCTTATTTTTTTCATGCTGACCTCTAACTTTGTGATCCAGCCGGGGATTAAAGTAAGCCTGCCGCGGGCTATCACCAGTGAAGTACTGAGCAGCGAAAATTTTGTGGTGACGCTGACGAGCCAGGACCTTCTTTTTTTGAATGACAAGCCGATCACCATCAATGAGCTCGTGGCGCAACTCAAGAGCGCCGCGAGCGAAAATAAATCGATGATTCTTAGAGCCGACACGAGCGCGTCACTCGGGCGTGTCGTGGAGATCTGGGACCTTTGCCGGGAACTGGGCATCTCACAGATCAACATCGCCACGAATCAGAAATCGTCCAGCGCGGCAACCACTTAAGACGGAGGGCGGAGTGAAAAGTTACGAAGGCTGGTCATTCCGGGAGAGGTCTTTTGCGATCGCGTTAGGGCTCTCGATCTTATGGCATGCGTTCTGGTTTTTTTCGATCACGATCAGACTCAATCCTAATAAAATGCTTGCGAAACCGCGGCCTAAAGTAGTGTTTCTGGGTTCGGTGCTTGACGACAAAATGTTCCGTGCGCTGATCGAGACAAAACCGGAGTATTCGCAGACTTTTTACAGGAGACTTTCTGATTTTTCATCACCGGTCGATATCCAGACAAAGACCGTGGAGCGTTATAGCCGCGGTTCGGTCGTGAGCCTTCCGTTTGAAAAAAAAACTTGGAATGCTATACGAGGTTTGATCGGCGGGATAAAAACGTCGCCCGAGCATGAATTTATCTCACGGATCAAGATCGGATTCACGGATCAAGCCGTGAGTATTGAGGGTGAGCTGAAAGATAGAGTTATTTTGAGCCGTCCCGAGGAGCCGTTGCCCCTGGCCGGCATGGAACCCTCTTTCAAAAATACCGAGGTGGTGATCGAGCTTACCGTCGATGCGTCGGGCTCGGTGAGCCAGGCGCGGGTTATGCAGTCCAGCGGTAATACAGAACTTGATCTTCTTTGGGTACGTTATATGAAAAACTGGCAATTTGCCCCACTGAATTTGGAGAAGCAAGCGACCGATCAAAAGGGTATGATTAAACTTCACTTTTCATCTATGGGGCAGTAATTTATGTTTCACGTGGATATCTCAACGGCGGTCTTTTTATATGTGATGTCGTCGCTCTTGGTGATTTTTTTGTTGTGGATTTTTTTCGAAAAAAAATCGGTCCTTCCAAAATTTGTTCGTGAAGAGGCGGATGTGTGGGAATGTTCGATCTGTACCTACACCTACGTGGACTCGACACATCATGAAATATCCCAGTGTCCTCAGTGCAAAAGTTATAATAAAAAACCCTTAGAGGAGCGGATAATTTAGTGTCGGTTTAGTATTGATTTATTGGTTGGGGTTGACTATGATAGTAAGTGATTAAAATTAGTCAAAAAAGTTTCAATTGGAGGTTCTCATGATTACTGAAATTGGAATTGTTGCCGGGGATATCTGGCATTATTTAGACCAACACAAGAGCGCCAGGCTCAAAGACATTATCGCCGGGATCGATAAGAAAAGAGATGTTATCCTGATGAGCCTGGGGTGGTTGGCGCGTGAGGGCCACGTGATCATGGAGGAAACCGGAGGCGATTACAGCATTACTTTACGCTTCTGATGCGGGCAGTCTTGATCCTTACGACGACGCCTGATCTGAAAACGGCAAGATCACTGGCCAAATCGCTCGTGGAAAAAAAGCTAGCCGCTTGCGTGTCTTTTACGGAAGGTTTTGTTTCTTTTTATCGCTGGAAAGGCAAGGTGACGAACGCGCGTGAAGTCACGCTTTTTATCAAGTCCTCCAAAGAAAAATTTGCCCGAATAAAAAAGTACATCCACCACGTTCACCCTTATGAAGTGCCCGAACTGATCGCGCTCCCTATAACCGAAGGATCTTCGGAGTATCTATCCTGGCTGGTGCAATCTATAAAGTAAAATGGACCTGAGCGGGATCGAACCGCTGGCCTCCTCATTGCGAACGAGGCGCTCTACCAGCTGAGCTACAGGCCCTAAACTTTTAAAATTGTGGGTTTAATCTTATCGAACTCTACCAGTTCTGTCAATCAGACTACGATGATCCGTTGCGGGGATCGCAAAGTAGAATCTGGGACGATATAACCGCTCGGGATTGAATCCACACAGTATGTGGTAAAATATAAAAATGAGAAGGAAATGCTTTAATCTCATCAGGTTATTCTCTGTCATGGCGGCGATACCCCTCAGTGGTTGCGCCACAAATTATTACGTGCTCACCAATACCTATTTAGACAAAACTAATTATACAACACAAATGGCCAAAGGGTCCTCGTTCGCTGTTCTAACGAACCAGAACGCTCCCAATCCTATTTTTGACAATGAAATTAGATTAAAGATAGAGCATCTTTTGTCCAGCAATGGATACAGGGTGGAGTCCGGAGACAAGTCGGATTATTTCATCACATTCAACTATGGCATTTCCGGCAGGGCCAAAACAGAGATGTGGCCCAACTACGTTAGGGGCCACGATGTTGTCCAGAGAGTTTATGTGAGTGGTTCAAACACCTATTATACGGTTGTATCTCCCGGCTACGAATATGTGACTTATGTTCCCGAGACATACACTGTTTATACCGCAAAAATATTTTTGAAGGCACTGGAGGCAGATAACTTAAGGAAGAATAAAAAGGAAAAAGTGGTTTGGGTCGGAGATACGATGAACGAAAGTGCAAATCCCAACCTTCGAGAATCTATTGATTATCTCTTGGTGGCCACCTTCAAGTATTTTGGCAAAGATACGGGAAAAAATCAGGAAGTGGTGTTGTCTCCAAACGATAAGGAAGTACTTGAATTAAGAAATCCCGTACAGCCGTTTCCAGTATCTCACAATAAAACCGACTAGAGCCTGATGGGATGGGATAACTAAATATGGCTACACGTCCAGTCTCGTTGCTTTTCGCTAAAAAGAAATGTAGTTCCTGCGAAGGGGGTGTCCAGCCCCTCACGCGAAAACAAGCGCTTGATTTTTTGACCCAGATTGATGGGTGGAGTCTGTCCGAAAGATCAGATGCCATCTGCAGAGAATATCGCATGAGAGATTTCATGGCGGCAGTTAAATTTATCGGCTGCGTCGCCAAACTCGCCGAAAAAGAAGATCATCATCCGGACATTCATTTGACGTCTTATCGAAAGCTTAAAATCGATCTTAGTACCCACGCGATCGGCGGTTTATCCGAAAATGATTTTATTCTCGCGGCCAAAATAGACAAACTTCCTGAATCATTGATCATAAAATAATGAAAGCGCATGAATTCTAAAACAACGATCACTAGAGAGGTTGAAATGTCAAAATATCGAATCAGTAGTGGGTTTGTATTGGTTTTTTTACTTCTTTCATTTCCAGGTTTGGCGTTCGCTGATATTGTGCAGGGGCGAGTTGCAAATGTAAGCTCAAACGCGCTTGATCTGAAAGTCTATGACAGCCAGGGGAGGCTTTACCCGAATACGCTTCACCTGAAAGTAGACAACCGTACGCGTCTTAATGGTTTTTCATATCTTTCCACGCTTCGTAGACAGGATGCAGTCAGCGCGGAGGTGCGGCAGCAAAGGACAGGACTGTGGCGCGCGGATTCCATCAGTAGGATCCAAGAGACCGGCCCTGTTCAGCAGACGGCGGCACCTACCTCTCCTTCGTTGATTGACGCGCTTAAGAGTCCCACCGGCCAGAATATGATCCGTGGCGGTCTTACCGGCGCCATATCCGGAGCGGTCGCCTCTGCGGCCACCAGTGGAAAAGCTGGTAAAGGCGCATTGATCGGTGCCGGCGTTGGCGCTGTGGGCGGATTGCTTGCAGATCTGTTCAACCGGCGCCCGCAATCCCAGTCGTCGCCCTCGAAGATTACAAGCCAACCAGACACGAGGCGCTAACGGTTACACACATATCGGTCTTAAGTTCTTTCCAGACAAAAAATGAAACTTTCTTATTATCAAAAAACCGATTGTGGACGAGTTCGTGAGATCAATGAGGACTCATTCTCGGCGATCCTTCCCAAAGAGGAGAGTATGAGGCTAAAAGAGGGAAGCGCCTTTGTAGTTGCCGATGGATTAGGCGGTTTGGCGGATGGAGAAATCGCCAGCCGTGGGGCCATCTACACTTTTGAGGAGCTTTGGCGAGATTCGCCGAATTTTCGGAACGCTGAAGGCGTAAACGAGATATTCAACACCATTAATAAGAAAATTTTTGAATTAAACCGCCCAAAAAATTCCGGAGATTGGATGGCGACCACGCTCACGGCCTCCTTTTTTTATGAGGATCTTCTTTATATCGGCCATGTGGGTGATTGCCGGGTGTATCAGGTCCGACATCATAAGATCCACTGTCTCACTAAGGATCATTCTTCGAGCCGGAACATCCTGACGCGTGCGATAGGAACTCATCCATCCGTTCAAGTGGATTTTTACACAGCACCACTGCAAACAGGAGATTGTTACGTTCAATGCAGTGATGGGCTTTATTCGATGGCGGATGATGAGGCGATGCTTAATTCTATAACACAGAATAGCCCCCAACAAACCTGTGAAACGCTGGTCACGCTGGCCAATCGTCAAGGGGGATTAGATAATATCACTGTTCAGGTAATCCAACTGTACGAATAAATCATTAATTAACTATGAAATTTGAATTTGGTAAAAATTGGATCAGCTATTCAAAAAAAGCGCTTAATCAGAAGCGTCTTATTCGTGCCCGAGAAGATTTTATTTCCTTATTGCCGGACACACAGATCCGAAAAAAAGAATTTCTTGATGTAGGATTTGGACAGGGGCTGGCTCTTTTCCTTGCGCAGGAGCTTGGGGCGCATGTCTATGGTATTGACGTGGATCCTGAATGTTTGATCGCCTTAAAGGCGACGTCACAATATTTTCCCAATCAGAAACTGCCCGAAGTAGAGATCGGCTCGATCCTTGATTCGGACTTGATCACAAGGCTAATAGAGAGGGGAAAGTTTGATATTGTGCACTCGTGGGGAGTGCTGCATCATACCGGCAATATGAAAAATGCCTTGCATAACGCCGCCCGCTTGGTAAAACCCGGTGGGTACCTTATCGTCGCACTATATAATAAACATTGGTCTTCTAGATTTTGGTTAACCGTGAAGCGGATCTATAATCGGGGTCCGTGGTGGATTAAAAAAATGCTGATCTTTCTATTTTATTTTCCCATCTACGTTGGAGCATTCATTAAACTACGCGGTAAGGTTTCCAATTTGTATCGTGGAATGGATTTTTACCATGATCTCGTTGATTGGATAGGCGGATATCCGTATGAATACATTTCTAAAAAAGAAGTTGTTTCTCTTTTGGGACCCTCTTTTCGTTTGGTCAAGTCAATTTCTCCGGTCGCACCTACCAGCAATAACCAGTTAGTTTTTAAAAATATATCGTTCGCATAGAATAATAAAAGGTTCCACAGTATAATATAAAGACAGAAGATTAGGTTTCTGCTCGGCAACGAGACAAACAGAGGCGTTGAAATACACAATGATTAAAATCCGGAAAAGCGCAGAAAGAGGGTATTTCGACTACGGGTGGCTTCAAACGCGCCACACCTTCGCGTTTGGGGAATATCGAGACCCCGACTACATGGGGTTTAGAAAGCTGCGTGTGATCAACGAGGATTTTGTCGCGGCAGGACAAGGTTTCGGCACACATCCGCACCGGGACATGGAAATCTTGACCTATGTTCTCGAGGGCGCGGTCGCGCACAAGGACAGTATGGGCAATGGCTCCGTGATTAAGCCGGGGGATGTCCAGCGTATGACAGCCGGTACAGGTGTAACGCATAGCGAATCCAATCCTTCATTAACCGAAACGCTGCGTCTGCTTCAAATATGGATCTTACCCGACCAAAATGGGTTAGAGCCTGGTTACGAACAAAAAAATTTTCCGAGGAAAGAAAAATTAAATCGTTTGTGTCTTGTCGCGTCTTGTCATTCCAAAAATGGCGTAGTCAAAATTCACCAGAACGTCGAACTTTTTATTTCCGTGCTCGAACAGGGCAAGACTATCGAACACACGCTAGATAAAGGACGCCATGCCTGGATACAAGTTGCTAGCGGTTCGATCAAAATAAATAACGTCTCTTTGAACCAAGGGGACGGAGCCGCCATCAGCGAAGAAAAACTTTTAACGATCACCGCCATGTCTCCATCGGAAATTTTGTTTTTCGACCTGGTTTAACTTGAATGGCGTGCGTCGCTTCGTTAGAATAGACCAAACCCGGGTCTCACATCAATCAGTTCGTGAAGGCCTCTAAGAAGGAGAATCCATGGAAACCAAGGACCTCGGAAAGACTTCAACCGGTATTCAGCCCAATGTCGCGGCGCTTCTGTGCTACCTGTTCGGCTGGATCACGGGGCTCATTTTTTACCTGATCGAAAAAGATAATAAATTCGTGCGTTTTCACGCGTTTCAATCGATCGTAGTATTCGGGGCGTTGACGGTCTTGTCTATCTTGCTCGGGTTTGTTCCGGCGATCGGCTGGTCGCTGATACCGGTGGTGTATGTCGTCCAGCTGATTCTCTGGATCGTTTTGATGATCAAAGGTTATCAGGGAGAAAAATTGAAACTGCCTATTGCCGGAGACATGGCCGAAAAGAATGCTTAGACCTAACGAATGTTATTTTAGGGATAAAAAGTAAATCCAGCGGTGAAGTTCCAATCCACGCCGCAAACCGCGCGTCGAACTATAGTCAAAGAGAAATTCTATCCTTCGATAACTTAATCGATTCATAAAACGATTGATGACAAATACTTTAGATAAAAAAGTAAAAGTAACGAATGATCTTTTGATCATTGGCATAATTATGGCTATAGGCTGCTTTTACGTTTTGACCTTCCGGCAGGGATATATTTGGGCGGATGACACTTTTATGTATCTCCATCACGCAAGAAACATTGTTTTGGGGAAAAGTTATAAAGACATCGGCTATATTCATAATCCCTATTATCCCTTTCCTTATTTGGGGCCACCGACAGGAACTTGTCCGCCTTTGTTGCCAATTTTACTGACGCCACTCTACAAGTATTTCGGGTTGAATTTTGTCCTGCTGAAAATGGAAATGGTTGTTTTCTTTTTGGGTTCTCTTTTTTTGATTTATCGTTACTTTGAAAGCGAGCTTCCCAAACAATATGCTGCAGTTCTCGTAGTCGCTTTAGGATTGAATCCCTATTTTTGGGATTTCAAGGACTATGTTCTGTCCGATTTGCCTTTTCTTTTTTTTGTTTTCCTGACTTTAAATGCCATCAAGAAAGTCCACCAGGATGCCTATCCCCCCAACGGCAGGGTTGTATTCCGTGCCGTCATGGTGGGCATTTGCCTTTATCTCGCCTATGGAACGAGAAGCTTAGGAATTTTCATTTTTTTATCTTTTATCGTCGCCGATTTACTTAGATGGAGAAAACCAACGCAGTTTCTGGTCCTGTCGGGACTGGTTTTCTTGTCAGCAGTCGCGCTTCAAAGTTTATTTCTGCATCATGACGTGAGTTATATTACAAATTACAAAATACCTTCTTTCCAAATGATTCCCTACATGGTCAAGCTGAATGTAGCGCTATTTTCGCATCTTTGGGATAATGGTTACGAACATAAGTTTTCCCAAGTTTTATCCATAGCCATAAACATGTTGGCTTTTTTTGGGTGGAGCTCAAAAATCAAACGATCCCTAACGATGGCGGAGTTGTTTCCTTTGATCTACGGTGCTTTCCTGATCCTATGGCCTACCGATGCGGGGATCCGTTACTGGATCCCGATCATCCCTTTCTATATTTTTTATCTTTTTGTGGGCGTGGAGAGAATAGGATTCTATGTTGGAAAGAGATGGAAAACTATCGGTTTTGTTATTCTGTTAGTTTCAATTTTTGCTTCTTATTTTGGTCGTTTCACTAAATTGGATCCCCATCATTTTAACGATATCACAATAACTAACAAGGAGTCAGGAGATCTTTTTGCCTATGTCCGCACGGAAACCGAAGCAGACGCCATTTTCCTCTTCTTAAAACCCAAGGCGTTATCCTTTTTTACGGAAAGAAAAGCCGCGGGTTACCACCAGAATCAGGGAGAGCAAGGGCTTTGGTGTTTTTTTAGAGAAATCAGAGCAACCTACCTCGTTGTCAGCGTATTTGATGCCTGTTTTTATGGAGATTTTTCGGAGAAGTTTGTTACGAAATATCAGGCCAATTTTAAAGAAACTTACTCCAGCAAAAATTATAAAGTCTATAAGATTGTTAGCAGGCCTCCCGGCATATGTGATTCGCCTTAAGTAGCTGGATCAGGAGAAGAATTTGATTGCGTTTGTAGGTAAAAAAATAAATAGAACGAATGATCTCTTGATCGCCGGAATTATTTTAGCCATAGGATGTTTCTATGTTTTAACCTTCCGCCAAACGTATATTCTAGTCGATGACTCTTTTCTATACCTTCATCATGCAAAAAACATTGTTTTGGGAATAAGTTATAAAAATACTGATTATATTCATAACCCCTATTATCCTTTTCCTTATTTAGAATCGCCCACTGGAACATATCCTCCCATTTTTCCACTTTTACTGGCACCTCTCTACAAGTATTTCGGATTGAATTTGTGGGTTATGAAAATAGAAATGGTCGTTTTCTTTTTGGGTTCTCTTTTTTTGATTTATCGTTACTTTGAAAGCGAGCTTCCCAAGCCATATGCCGTAGTTCTAATAGCCGTTGTAGGATTGAATCCTTATTTTTGGGAATTTAAGGAATGCATTATGTCTGACCTGCCCTTCCTTTTTTTTGTTTTCCTGACTTTGAACTTGATTAAGAGTGCCCGCCAGGATGCCTATCCCTCCAAGGGCAGGGTTGTATTCTATGCCATCTTGGTGGGCATTTGCCTTTATCTTGCTTATGGAACGAGGAGTGTGGGCATTATCCTTTTTTTATCCTTCCTCATCGCCAATATCCTTAGATGGAGAAAACCAACATGGTTTATGGTTCTTGTGGGATTGGTATTCTTGTCAGCGGCCATACTTCAGAATTTATTTGTGCATCACGACGTGAGTTATATTGCGAATTACAAAAGACCTCCTTTCCACATGATTCCCTATATGATCAAGCTGAATCTAAAGCTACTTTCACGGCTTTGGGAGAATGGTTACGAGCATAAGTTTTATCAGGTTTTGTCCCTGGCAATAAACACGTTGGCTTTCTTTGGATGGGGCTCAAAAATCAAACGATCCCTAACGATGGCGGAGTTATTTCCTGTGCTATATGGAGCTTTCCTGGTCATATGGCAGACCAATGCAGGGATTCGTTACTGGGTCCCGATCATCCCTTTCTATATTTTTTATCTTTTTGTGGGCGTGGAGAGAATAGGATTCTATGTTGGAAAGAGATGGAAAACTATCGGTTTTGTTATTCTGTTAGTTTCAATTTTTGCTTCTTATTTTGGTCATTTCACCAAATTGTACCACCATTACTCTAACGATACAGCGGTAATTGACAGGGAATCTGAACAGCTTTTTGCCTATGTCCGCACGGAAACTGAAACCGATACCATCTGTCTCTTCTTAAAACCCAACGCGTTATCCTTTTTTACGGAAAGAAAAGCCGCGGGTTACCACCCGAATCAGGGGGAGCAGGGGCTTTGGTGTTTTTTCAGAGAAATCAAAGCGTCCTACCTGATTGTCAGTGCATATGATTTCAGCGCCTTTGGAGATTTTTTGGAGAGGTTTGTTCGGAAATATCAGGCCAATTTTAAAGAAACTTACTCCAGCAAAAACTATAAAATCTATAAAATCGTTAGTTGGCCTAGTGGAATATGCGATTCGCCTTAACCTCGTAAAGAGGTTAGCTATTTTTAGATGTTTAATTTGACATATGCTGGTCATACCAGGACTGGAAAATAAAAAGCGACCAGAGCTGTTTCCAGTTATTTTTTTTGCCCGAAAGATGTTCCTCAATCAAGCGCTGGATAAAAACAGCGTTGAATAAACCGGTCGATTTTATATGGCCTGCGCTGAGAACATCCGTCAGCTGGTTTTTTAACTCATGCCTGAACCAATCGCCGATGGGCATACAAAAGCCCTGCTTTCTCCGGCGGATAATAGCCTCGGGCAAAGTTGCTTTCATCGCTTTCTTGAAAATGAACTTTGTGCGGAATCCATTCAATTTCAACCGCGGATCAAGCGACGCCGCGTATTCCATGAAATCCGTATCAAGGAATGGGCTTCGTACCTCCAGCGAATTCGCCATGCTCGCCCTGTCGACTTTTGTCAAAATATCTTCCGCGAAATAGAAATGGAAATAATACCGCAACAACCGGTTGACCCAGTCCGTTTGACCTGCGCCATTATTTACAAAATCCAGTAGGTCCTCAAAGATATTTTCCGTGTCCAACAAGTGATTTTGCGGGTCGGAAAAAAGAAGCTGCTGCTGAACGGGAGGGAAGGGCCCTATCCAAATCTGGTTTGCAATTTCCACGTCCTGGCCGAAACCTTGAACAAATTGTTTCAAGAGAAAATCAGGGCCATAGTTTGAATAAGAAGCGGGCAGCCGCGACGCCGTCATCGCCAGAAAGTTCTTCAACCAGCTTAGCGACGGACGGTTGAGTTGTGAGAGCCACGGATGTCCAAGAAAGGCGGGATAGCCGGCGAAGAGCTCGTCGCCGCCGTCTCCGCCCAGAGCGACCTTGACGCGTTGTCTCGCGGACTTGCAAAGTAAATAGGTCGGGATGATCGAGGAATCAGAAAAAGGTTCATCCAAGATTTCTATAATTCCAGGAATTGCCTCAGCCGCTTCAAACGAAGAAATCTTATGGCAAGAATGGGTCGTGTCAAAATCATGCGCCACCCTTTGGGCGTAAGAGGATTCGTCGAATGTTTTTTCCGAGAACCCCGCAGAGAAAGTTAAGATGGGGCGTCCTGGAAGCAAATGGCGCATGGTGGCTACGATTGAGCTTGAGTCAACGCCTCCGCTTAGAAAGGCGCCGAGCGGAACATCACTGACCAATTGTCTTTGGATGGCTTGTTTGAACAGATAAAGGAGACGCTCTTGAGTTTCTTGATCATTGTTGGCCGAAATTATACGGGGCGCGGGTCCATTCGTTTTGCCGTTGAGCGGTAAGTGCCAATATTGCGTGATCTTGGACTCGCCGGAGGATTTCACAGTGAGGAAATGGCCCGCGGGAAGTTTTTTGATCTTGTCGAAGATGGTATGCGGTGAGGGGACGTATTCGTAGACGAGGTATTTTGATATCGAAGCGGGATTCAGCGTCTTGAGGTCAGGAGCAAATTTTAAAATAGCTTTTAATTCGGAGGCAAACACAAAGTAGTTATTATGAAAGGTATAAAAAAACGGCTTTTGACCGGCTCGATCGCGGGCACAAAATAAAAGCTCATTTTTTTTGTCCCATAGCGCGAACGAAAACATTCCATTGAGTTCTTTCAACATCCCCTGTTTTTTTTCTTGGTATAAATGAATGAGGATCTCGGTATCGCTTTGGGTTTTGAAAGTATATTTATTTTTTAGAGTTTCCCTAATTTCTTTAAAATTGTATATTTCTCCATTAAACACAACGACAATGGAGCCATCTTCATTGGCCATGGGTTGATGACCGGAAACAGCATCGATAATTTTTAACCTTCTTGACCCCAGGCCCAATCCCCGGTCCTGATGATAGCCGAAGCCATCAGGACCCCGATGAATAAGCGTGTCGGACATTTCGATCAATTGTTCTTGAGAAGAGTAGTTGGCGTGGTTAAAACTCAAATATCCGCAAATTCCGCACATAATCAGTTTGATCTTAGCCCATTTGTCTTTGCGGTTTTTGTACGGTTAAACCATCATTGAAGAATTTGTAATAAATAATACGAGAATAACTTTTAATGAAGTTAAACGTAAAAGAGAAAACTTTTATTTTTGATTTTCCGGTCCTTTTAAAATAAGCGATGGGAACATAGTTGATTTTATAACCATCCAATAGCATCGCTAATGTCAGGCTGGACGTGAAAGAAAAACCATTGGGGAGGATGGAGAAGTAATTTTCGGCGATATCTTTTCTGAAAATTCTGAGACCTGAGTTAATGTCAGGAATCTTTTGCCTGAATAAAAATGTTAAAATTGAGCAGACAAGCCATTTCGCCAATTTTTGATACCATGGAAAATATTTAGCGGCTTCAGCGATCCTCGCTCCTACGATCATATCGTATTCTTGAACAAACGGAATGAGGGATAAAATATCTACAGACTTGTATTGGTCATCGGCGTCAATGACACAAATTAAATCGGCATTGGTTTGGCCGATTCCAGTCTTGAGAGCCGCACCATAACCCAGATTGGTCGGATGCCTTATCAGGCTTATTTGTTCTGATCCGTTGACCGTATTTTTAAGAAGATTTGCGGTGTCGTCGTTGGAGCCGTCGTCCACCAGAATACATCGAGAAAGGTCATTAATTTTCAGCATGGACTTTTTAAGTTCGGCAATAAAAGGAATGATTGTCCGATCTTCATTATAAATTGGGACAATAATCGCTAATTTAAATGTATTTCGCGACATTTTATCAGAAATAGGCACAAGGATTACTCGTTGAGAAGAAATATATGGATTTAGCCGTAAAATTCTGGCATTGTGTGTTTATTTCGCCGTAAACTTACACTATCATTTTACACTACTTACTCCCGAAAAAGAAGATGATAAATCGTTTTTTTAACCGAATAGCACAATTCCGTGAAAATGACCTCTTTTCTGTCAGCCTATTGGCTATTGTTTGGTTAGCCGCAATTTGCATGGTTAATCCTCATGGAAATTTTCCGCTCAATGATGATTGGGAATACGGCCGGACCGTAGAACGGCTCATTAAAAATGGTGATTTTCAATTACCGGGAGAGGTTGCAGTCCCAGTGTTGGCACATGCGTTGTGGGGTGCGTTATTTAGTCTCATGTTCGGTTTCTCTTTCACCGTGTTGCGATTCTCTACCTTAATTTTAGGTTTTATGGGGATCATTTTGCTTTACACGATCCTCCGTGAGGCAAACGTCGGACGCCCCCGGGCTTTATTCGGTGCGGCCAGTCTTATGGTGAACCCACTTTATTTTTTGTCTTCGTATACATTCATGACGGACGTTCCTTTTGTGGTATGGAGTTTGTCGGCCTTTCTTTTTTTCCTCCGGACTATCAACCGGAATTCAAAAAAAGATGCACTCATCGGAACAGGTTTTGCGTGCCTTGCGATACTGACACGCCAGGTAGCCTTCATAATCCCTTTATCTTATGGCATTACCTATTGGATGAAAAATAAGCGACATGGGAATCGCAACCATGTTATAAGCCAAGCTTTTTTTCCGCTTGCCGTGTCAATCATCATGTTGTTTGGTTATGAAACTTGGTTGCAAACAACCGGACGGCTGCCAGTTGCTTATAATTGTCATATTTCGTTTGTGCTGGATCCCCTTTCACGTTACTATTTAGGGGGAGCTATTCAGGACCGTTTTTTTCAGAACGCCGTGAAGACGTTCGCTTATTTAGGATTGTTTTTTCTGCCAATTCTTTTGTTAGTTTCTTACGAAAAATGGCGTGCCTTAACCGCCTGGCAGAAAAAAGCTGTATTGATCATTTCTGTCGCTGCCACGCTTCTAACGATCATGTTCTTTTTTTCCTCTGAAAGTGGACGGCACATTACGCCGTATATAGGGAACCTTTTAAATAGCTATGGGTTTGGCCCCATTCTCTTGCCTGCCTCTGCACAATTTTTTCCAGATGTTCCTATAATCTTTCGTTTTGCCGTTACGGGTTTAGCTATTCCTAGTGGAATAGCGTTAATCTGGCACCTGATTTTTATTGTTAAAAAGCGTTTCCTGAAATTTTTGGATAATCCAAATGCGGAGGAATCACTGCTATTTTTTTCTTTGTTGGCCTGCGTTTTTTATGGAGTTCCTCTGATGACGGTTGATCCCGTTGACCGATATTTTTTATTTTTTATTCCAATGCTGATTTGCATCCTGTTAGTGACATCAGGAAAAAATTTATTGGGTTTATCACGATTTATAAGCGGTTGGAGCCTAGTGTTACTGATTATTTACGGTCTTTTTTCTATTATTGGAACACATGATTATTTATCGCTGCACCGCGCACGGTGGCAGGCATTGGATGAATTAATGAGAGAAAGAAAGCTGTCCCCCAATCAAATTGAGGGCGGATTCGAATTCGATGCTTGGTATGCCTATCCATTAAACAAAAAATTTAAGTCTGATGAAGCTTGGTGGTGGTATAAAAATGTCAAAAAAGAGTATATGGTAACTCTTGGTTTATCAAGCGGCTATAAGGAAATAGGCCGTTATTCATTCCAAAAATGGATGCCTTACAGCGAAGGCCATGTTTTTCTTTTGCAAAAGAAATGACAAAGGCCTGAAATGATAGATGAAAAGAAGATCATCATTGTGATCCCTGCATACAATGCCGAGAGAACCTTAGAAGAGGTTTTTAATCGCATCCCGCTGGCTATTTTGTCTTGGATCGATGCGTTTATTGTCGTGAATGATGGAAGTACAGACCAAACCGAGGAAAAAATTAAAATATTGACCGAAAGATTTAAAAATATTATATCAATCACCCACGAGAAAAACGGAGGTTATGCGCAAGCGCAAAAAAGCGGTTTTAAGGCCGCGTTAAGCCGGGGCGCCGATATCGTTGTGCTCCTTCATGCGGATGGCCAATATGCGCCTGAAGAGCTGCCGCAACTTTTAGCGCCGCTGCTGAATAAGGAGTGTGATATTGTTCAAGGCGGGCGTATTTTGGGCGGCAAAGCTTTGAAAGGAGGGATGCCCTTCTATAAGTACCTTACGATTAGGTGCGCCTCCAAAATCGAAAATTTAATTTATGGAATGAAGCTGCTTGAATACCACAGTGGTTATATGCTTTATTCACGTCGGGCGCTTGAAACAATTCCTTTTGAGAAATTGAGTGATACGTTCTACTTCGATGGTGAAATGTTGTTTACGGGCCATGCCAAGGCCTTAAGGATAAAATCTATCCCAATCTCTACCATGTACAATAAAGAAATTCAAAGTTCGATAAAGCCGTTAAAATATGTTTTTGAGGTTGCTTGGATTATGATAAAAAAATTGTTCGGAGGCTATCAATTTTAAACAGATGATCAAAATGAAAAAAAATGTATTGGTAACCGGAGCCGCGGGGTTTATAGGTTCGTTTGTCACGGACGAACTTATCAAGCGCGGGATGAACGTTATCGCTCTCGACGATCTTAGCGGCGGGTTTAAAAATAACGTCAACACGAGCGCTATTTTCGTCAATGGCAGTATCAATAACGTCCGTCTTATCGACCGGCTCTTTAAAAAATACCGTTTTGTCTATGTCTATCATCTGGCGGCGTATGCGGCGGAGGGCTTGAGCCATTTCATCAAGCGTTTCAACTATGAGAACAACCTGATCGGCAGCGTCAATCTGATCAATGCCTCTGTGAATTATGACGTGCGATGTTTCGTTTTTACTTCTTCGATTGCGGTGTACGGGACCAATCAGCTTCCGATGAGGGAATCGCTGGTTCCGCAGCCGGAAGATCCGTATGGGATCGCCAAGCTTGCTGTCGAACAGGAGCTCAAGGCTTCGTATAAACTTTTTGGTTTAAATTCGATTATATTCCGGCCGCACAATGTCTACGGGGAACGCCAGAATATCGGTGACTGTTACCGTAACGTGATCGGGATATTCATCAATCAGATTTTGCAGAATAAACCATTGTCAATTTTTGGCGATGGTTCGCAAACACGCGCTTTTACTTATATTAGGGATGTGGCACCCGTGATCGCAAGATCTCCGATGGTTAAAAAGGCCTATGGCCAGATTTTTAACATCGGCGCGGATAAGAATTATTCTATCAATACGCTTGTTCGAATAATCAAGAAAGTCATGGGACAGGAAAAGCATCCGGTCAAACATTTTCCGGCTCGCAAAGAAGTGAAACATGCGTATTCCGATCATGCAAAACTTGAAAATTACTTTTCTTATCGAGCGAAATATTCGCTCGAAGAGGGCCTAGCAAGAATGGCATCCTGGGCAAAATATCACGGCCCTCAAAAGGGTGCCGCTTTTAAAAGCATCGAGATCAAAAAAAATCTTCCTCTATCTTGGAGAACGGTCGGTCAAAATTTTAATGGGGCGACACAGGAATCTCTTTCTGTTCCCAAGATGTAAGATTTAGAGTAAAATGACTATCATTTACAAGCGCATGGCAAATAATATCGAACTTCTAATCGAGGCGGAAAGGTAGGAGGATATCAGCATGAGTCTGCAACTTGGATCTGTAGCACCAAATTTCAAACAAAAGTCCAGCATCGGAGAGATTGATTTCCATAAATTCATCGAAGGAAGCTGGGCTGTCCTTTTTTCACACCCAAAAGATTATACGCCCGTTTGCACCACCGAGCTTGGGCGTGTTGCCAAGCTAAAACCGGAATTTGATAAGCGCGGCGTGAAGGTGATCGCGTTATCGGTGGACAGTCCAGAGTCCCATAAGGGATGGATCGGGGATATCAATGAAACACAGAACTGCACGGTGAATTACCCGATTATCGCCGACGAGGATAAGAAAGTATCTGAATTGTACGGTATGATCCATCCGCAATCCCTGGATAGCTTGACCGTCCGGACCGTCTTTGTTATTGATCCAAATAAGAAAATCCGGCTCATGATCACCTATCCCGCATCAACCGGAAGAAATTTTGACGAGATCCTGAGGGTCATCGACTCACTGCAATTAACGGACAAATATAAAGTGGCGACACCAGTGGATTGGCGGCAAGGCGACGAGGTGGTGATTGTACCCGCTTTGCAGGATCCCAAGGAAATCAAAGAACGGTTTCCTAAAGGCCATAAGGTTATAAAACCTTATCTGCGTATGACGCCGCAGCCTAATCTATAAATTGTACTTTCTGCCTTTTTGAGGCTTAAAGCATGAGAAATTACCGCTAGAATCTGATACGGCGTCATCGCGTTAACGGGACACTAACACCCAAAAAAAATACCGGAGGATACCCGCATGGGAAACGAGGGTTACAGGGGCGAGGAGAGGAGAAAATTTAAGAGAATTAGGCAGCAGTTCATCATCCAGTTTCAGGTTCCGTCGGATAAGTCTCTGGCTGGCTGGAATATGGTGCCCGTCCGGAACATCGGCGCCGGGGGACTGCTTTTCAATTATGACAAGAAATTACAGATAGGGACATCGATAAATTTAAAAATAAACTTTCCCATGGCTAAAAAGCCCCTTTCAGGTGCCGCAAAAGTGCTGCGGGTACATCCCATCGACGGCACTTCGCTGTATGAGACGGCGGCTTATTTTACTGAGATCGACAATTCCCATAAGGAATTGATCAATGACGCCGCCGAGAAATTTTATTCTAAAAAGATTGGACGCATCTAGACCACGGGCCGTCTGGACAGCGTCTTTTTCCGCCTTACACAGGGGGGCCTCTTGAAACTTGCTAAGCTTTCGATAAACCATAGGATCCGCAAATACAGCTACGGCTGGCTGCCTGATTTTCCGGATCACAGGGATTTTCTGTATCGAGGGATCAAGCCTAAAAAGCAGCGCCTTCCTTCAAAAGTTGAAATGAATCCATGCATAGATTCCAAATAAATCCCGATGGGATCAAAAAAGGCTCTGTTTTATTGGACGAAAAAGAAAGCCACCATGCGGCTTCTGTTTTGAGGTTGAAAACCGGGGATGCGGTAGGCTTGCTCGACGGCAAAGGTCATAGTTTTCGCGGCGTCGTGGCGGGAATAGAAAACTGCCGCTTGCGTGTCCGAATAAAACCCGATCCAGCCCTATCAGCGCATGCGTCTCGTCGATCGCTTGACGTTCAAATCACGATCGCTGTTTCTGTGATCAAACCGGAACGTATGGAGATCTTGATACAAAAAGCCTGTGAGCTGGGCGTCACCGCGATCATCCCTGTACGTTCGGAAAGAAGCATTATCAAACTATCCAAAGAGCGTTGGCAGGAAAAGATCAAGCGCTGGCGTAAAATCGCCGCGGAAAGCTGTAAGCAATGCGGCCTGCCGGCGATCCCCGAGATCCACGAGGCGGTGGATCTAAAAAACGTTCTTTTAAATTCAGGCACTTACGATAAAATCTTGATACCCACATTGGCGGCGCCGACCCGGCCGCTTTACGAAGCGCTAAAAAAATCAGGGCGCGGTCGAGTATTAACGCTGATCGGACCGGAAGGGGATTTCACCCCATCAGAAATTGCCTCGTCTGTTGCTTGTGGGGCGATTCCTGTGGATTTGGGCCCATGGGTGTTGCGCACGGAGACCGCCGCGATTTATCTTCTTTCAGCCTTAAATTTTTTCTACAGAGAAATTGACAACGGGGAGAGATCCAGTGAATAAATCAAAACTCATTTTGGCTAAAATGATATTATCAATGCTGTCTTTTGCGATCTTATCCACGGCTCAGGCTGGGCCGGGGTCGATTGAAAAGACCGCGGACCGGGACGGCGACGGCAAGATCGATACCTGGACGACGTACGACTTGAAGGGCAACGCCACGGGTGTTGCCATCGATAAACACAAGGACGGCAAGCCGGACTATTGGAAGTATTACCGCAGGGGAAAAATTTACAAGAGAGAATGGGATAGAAATTTTGACGGCAAGCCGGACCTGCGGGTTCTCGAAGACAATGGCCGTGTGATCGAAACACAGTATGATGATAATTTTGACGGTAAATTCGAGCGGACCGTAAAAGCTCCAGAAAAGGGCTCCATCATACGTGTCAAAACCACAAACGGCCAGTAGGAAAAAAATCAGCTATATATTGATGTCGATTAACTGTTTGACAAACAGCGCTTCTAGTGTTATACTTCCGACGCTGTCTGTAAGACTCATCTTTCATTTCTAATTCATTAATAGGTATTTTTGTTAGTCCGGACTTAGTGGTTTCATAAGCGAGGCCTTTTGAGCGAATTTATTTCAAGGCTGACTTGGGTGGATTATATCGCGTTCGTGGCCGTGCTTTGGGGATTTTATGTCGGCTACAAAGGCGGATTATTCCCCGAAATTTTGAGGATCGCGGCGTATCTAGTGACCGTGATCGTGACGCTGCGTTTTCACGAATCGCTCGCGCAGTATTTGACGCTCAAGACTTTTTTGAATGACACCACAGCAAAGACGATCGCATTTTGCGTTTTTTTGTTTGGTGTTTTTTTTCTGATCAGGCTGGTCACGATTGTTATTCTGAAACTTTTGAAGGTCGGCCAGGGCGGATTTTTTTACCGCTTGATCGGGGGGCTGGTCGGCGGCTGCCGGTGGGTGATACTGCTCAGCCTTATTTTTATGCTCATTGATAATTCGCCGCTGGCGCCGTTAAAAACGGATATTCATCAGCGTTCGTTGATAGGCCCCAAAGTATCGAAGCTTGCGCCGATGCTTTTTGATTTTCTTTCGACGTTGTCTCCACAACTTTCGGTCCATCCGAAGCAGGCCCCATGATTCCCGACGCGATACTCAATCAGATCCAGGACCGCGTGGATATTGTCGAGGTGGTTGCGGCGTTTGTGCCGTTAAAAAGGGCGGGCCGGAATTTCAAAGCGCCTTGTCCGTTTCATCATGAGAAAACGCCTTCGTTCATTGTGAGCCCCGACAAGCAGATCTTTCATTGTTTCGGCTGCGGCGCCGGCGGAAACGTTTTTAGTTTTCTGATGAAGCAGGAAAAAAAAGATTTTTTGGAAGTGGTCGAGATGCTCGCCGAGCAAGTCGGGGTCGAGATCCCGAAGGATAAAAATTATAGCTCACAAGCCGCCGAGAAGACCTCGCAGTTGACGCGCGCGAACCAGCTCGCGCTGGATTTTTACCATCAGTTTCTTTTGACCGCAAAAGAAGCCGAGACCGCGAGGCAATATTTGAAAGAGCGCGGGATCCAAGAAACTGCGATAAAAAATTTCAAATTGGGCTACGCATCGGAATCTTGGGACAGGCTCGCTCGCACGCTCAAAGGCGAAGTGTCCGAGAGCGTGCTGGAGAAGACAGGGCTCGTGATCCAAAGAAAAGAAGGCGAAGGGTTTTACGACCGTTTTCGCCACCGGATCATTTTTCCAATTTTGGACGCGAAGGGTGTTTGCATCGCGTTTGGCGGCCGCGTGATGGATCATTCGCTGCCGAAGTATGTCAATTCTCCGGAGACGGAAGTTTATTCCAAAGGCAGACATCTTTACGGCCTTTTTCAGGCGCGCAAGGCGATCCGCGAACAAGACGCGGTGATCGTCGTCGAAGGCTATATGGATCTGATCGCCTGTCACCAGGCGGGAATAGAGAATACGGTGGCTTCGCTCGGCACGGCGCTCACGACGGAGCAAGTGAAGCTCATCAAGCGTAACACCAGCAACGTTTTTATTTTGTACGACGCAGATAAGGCGGGAGAACTCGCGACACTGAGAGGGCTCGAACTTTTTCTGGAAGAAGGGCTCGAGGTGAAGATCGTGCGTCTCCCGGAAGGTCATGACCCGGATTCCTATTTGTGGCAGTTTGGCATCGACCGGTTCCGTGAAGCACTATCGACCGCGAAAACGCTTTTTGAATACCGTCTCGCGCTGTTAAAAGAAAAATATAACGCGGGTTCTTTGGAAGGCAAGGTCAAGATCGCCAATGAAATGGTGACGCTATTTTCCAAAGTGCAGAATGAAATATTAAGATCCGCCTGGACCAAAGAGCTGGCCCAGACGTTGAGGCTTTCAGAAGAATCGCTGCAAGCTGAGATGAGAAAAGGCGAAGGCCGGGTAAGAGGTTTCAGAGAAGATCGCCCGGTGATGGAATCAAAAGCGGAATTTCAGACGGTGGAAAAGCTCTTGATAGGCCTATTGGTGGACGATCCGGAACTTGTGTCACAGGCCAAGGAGCATATCAGCGAAGCTGATTTTCAGAGCCATCAAACGCGAAGCTTGGCCAGGCGCCTTTTTGAAACGCCAGAAGCGGCCGGCAATGCAGCGCAGTGGATTAATGTTTATAAAGACGATGCTGATTTCGTGCGCCTGATCTCGCTGGCATGCGCCGAGATGGATACGGTACTGGACAAAAAAAAGACTTTTGAGGATTGTATTTCATGGATCAAGCGCTCACGGATAAAGGGCGAGCGTGAAAATTTAAAAATTCAGATCATCGCCGCCGAGCGGGAGGGCGATAAGAACCGGGTCAGCCAGTTGATGGTCGATTTCACCGAATTAAACAAGGGGATGAAAAAAATCAATGAAAAAAAATAAAAAGCCGAAAAAGAAAAAAGGTGCGAAAAAAGCGGGCCCGGTTTCTCCCAAAACCCAGGCGACGCTGGTGGTGGATCCGTCCTCGGAAGCCGAGAAATCGAAACAGAAGGCCAAAGGCGTCGAACAGCTGATCGTCCTAGGCAAAGAAAAAGGATTTTTAACCTATGATGATATTAACCGCATTTTGCCAAGCCATGTGATCTCTTCGGAAGAGATCGATGATGTGCTGGTGACATTGACTAGCCAACGGATCGATGTGGTGGATTCTGAGGACGCCGCGGGCAAAGACACCGACTCTGATTCAGACTCCGAAAAAGACACCGACAGCGAAGAAGCGCAGGAACAGGAAACGGAGTCAAAAAAAGAAGAGCCTGAGGTAGCGGTCATCTCGCCAGTGAGGCTCGAGCAGATGGATGACCCGGTGCGCATGTATCTGAGGCAGATGGGCCAAATTTCTCTCTTGACGCGCGAGCAGGAGCTCGAGTTGGCGAAACGCATCGAGGCGGATGAGCTTGAGTTTAGAAAAGCGGTTTTTGAATGTTTTTATTCACGCCAGTATATTCTGGATTTCACCAATAAACTTTTATCCAGGGAATATACGATCGAGGAATACATCAATGAGGAGCTGAAATTCCGCGAAAATGCGCCACGGACTTTGAAACGGCTCAAAATACTCGCCCGACGCCTCAGAGGCGCTAAGAAAAATACGAATACGCTGGATCTTTTGCTGCAATTCCGCGTGAGTCCGCGTGTCGTGGAATACATCTTTCATGATATCAAAGAAGCAGCGTCGCGCCTTGATCGGATCGAAAAAGAGATTGAAAGGCACCGCCGAAAAAGGGAGCGTCTTCAGGTCATCAAGCTCTTGAAAGAGAAGCGGGTGATCCTGCGGAAGTGTGGCGAGAAGACCCATGAGGGCTTGAAGGAACGTTATTTAAGTATTAAAAGAAAAGAAAATAAATATCAGAGAGCCAAAAAAGAGCTCGTGGAGGCGAACCTGCGTCTTGTGGTCAGTATCGCCAAGAAATACACGAATCGCGGTTTGTCGTTCCTCGATCTCATCCAGGAAGGCAATATCGGCCTGATGAAGGCCGTTGATAAATTTGAATACCGCCGCGGGTATAAGTTTAGCACTTACGCCACTTGGTGGATCCGCCAAGCGGTGACGCGCTCGATCGCCGACCAGGCCAGAACGATCCGTATCCCGGTTCATATGACCGAGACGATCAACAAGCTGATCCGCGTGTCCAGGACGCTGGTCCAGGAAACTGGCAAAGAGCCGACGCCTGAAGAAATAGGCCAGCGGATGAGGATGGGTGTGGAAAAGGTGAGGGAGATTTTAAAGATTGCCCAGGAACCTATTTCGCTCCAGACACCGATTGGAGACGAAGGCGACACGCATTTCGGAGATTTTATCGAGGACAAGCGCGCTGTTTCGCCATCCAGCGCCACGACTTATGCGATGCTGAAAGAGCAGATGGACGACGTTCTTTTGACATTGACCGATCGCGAACGCAAAGTGCTTAAACTCCGTTTTGGCATCACCGATGGTTATCCACGCACACTGGAAGAAGTTGGCTCCATCTTCAACGTGACGCGCGAAAGAGTCCGTCAGATCGAGGCCAAGGCGCTTCGTAAGCTCCGCCATCCGACCCGCTCAAGGAAGCTCAAGACCTTTCTCGAACTTGGTGTGGGGGAAGAGCTGGAATTCTAGCTTCTTTCTTTACGCTGGGGCGAGTTCTGTGCTACAATTCATACCCAGTTTTATCGCTTAACTTATCAGCGAAATCGGCCGCATTTTGGGCTCGTAGCTCAGTTGGTTAGAGCAGCTGACTCATAATCAGCGGGTCCCTGGTTCGAGTCCAGGCGGGCCCAGATGGGCAATTAGCTCAGTTGGTTAGAGCGCTTCGTTCACATCGAAGAGGTCAGAGGTTCGAGTCCTCTATTGCCCACCATGTTCTTGGGGTCTCGAGCCTAAGCAAGGTTTAACGAGAGTGATAATGCCTACAGTGATTAACGAACAGATCAAGATTCTCGTCGAGCTTCAGAAAATTGACTCGGAAATTTATCATTTAAAAAAAGAAGTGGCGTCGCACCCGGTTTTGAAACAAAAAATCGAGGTGGATTTTGAAAAAAAGAAGACCCATTTGAAAGCCTCCGAGGAAGAGCTGAAGGCTGTCCAGCTGAAGCAGAAACAAAAAGAAGGGGATCTGCAGGTCAAGGAGGAGAAAATAAAAAAACTGCAGGCGCAGTTGTATCAGTTGAAAAGCAACAAAGAATATACGACGATGGACATGGAGATCAAAGGCTTGAAAGCGGATAACTCCGTGCTTGAGGAAGAGATCCTCAAACTTTTGGATGTGGTGGACCAGACAAAGGCCAAAAGCGTCATAGAAAAAGAACTTTTGGCTGTTGAAGAAAAAAAATATAAGGAAGAGTTAAACAGGCTAAGTCACAGAGCCTCAGAAATTCAGGTGGAGCTGTCGACGCGCGAAGAAAAAAGAAAAGCCTATGCGCCCAATATCGACACGAAGCTTATCGCGCAATATGAGAAAATTTTGAAAGGCCGTGAAGGTCTGGCGCTCGTCCCGGTGAGGAATAATTCCTGCGGCGGTTGTCATATGGAATTGCCGCCTCAAGTGGTGAATGAGATACAGCTTCAAGATAAGCTGATCGTCTGCGAGTCTTGCGCCCGGATCCTTTATTGGTCGCCGTGAGTCCCGCTAAAAATTTGAAAGTCACCGCTTATATTGACGGAGCCTCGCGAGGCAATCCGGGGCCTGCGTCGGCGGGCGTCGTGCTTCAGAATGCAGCCGGCCAACCGATCAAAAATCTTTCGATCCGGATCGGTAACGCCACCAACAACGTCGCCGAATACTCGGCGTTGATTTTCGCTTTGCAGGAAGCGGTGCTGATGCGCGTGAAAGAGCTCAAAATTTTTACAGACAGCGAACTGCTTGCCAAACAGTTCAACGGAGAGTATAAGATAAAAGAGGACACGATCCGGGTCTTATACAGTCTCGCGGCCCATTTAAAGAAGGGCTTTAAACATTTGAGCGTGACGCACATTCCGCGTGAGCAGAATAAGCTCGCCGATAGCGAAGCGAATAAGGCGTTGGATCAAGGGTTTTTATTGTAGATCGGATGATCGCTCCGTCTTTTAAAAGGCGGGGAGGAAAGTCCGGGCTCCATAAGCAAGCGTGATGGGTAACACCCATCTCCGCCATTTGTTGGGCGGAAGGATTAGAGCAACAGAGACGAGCCCCGACCTTGGAATATTTCTTTTAACAGAGGTTTCTAAGGGCGGGGGTGAAACGGGCAATCTCCACGCGGAGCAAGGTTAAATAGGGAAAGACCTAGCCAAAGAGATGATTCTTAAAAAAGAATTATTAAAGGGCTGGGACGAGAGCTTACTCGTCAGATTTCCGGGTAAACCGCTGGACCTTGCCAGCAATGACAAGGCAAGATGAATGATCATCGTCCTCCGTTAACTTGGAGGAAACAGAACCCGGCTTATAGATCTACAATAAACCCAGCCCTTGAAAAATTTTTTTAATTTAAATTTTTCAAGGGCTGGACAACTTTCAGGCGAGTTCAAAATGACAAGACAAGCTCAGATTTTAATTCTAGCCGTGTTTTTTTTAAATATAGGGTTATTAGGCGGCGCTAATTCAATATTCGCCGATGATAAAACTTCAGCTTCACTGCTTGCCGGAAAATCCCAAAAACTGGAATTGGATGCTTCCACGGCTCCTAAAGAAAGCTTAATGAATACCGCTTTCGTTCTGGAAACGAACGATGAAACCGCTGCCGAGAGCCTGGAACGTATCTCCGGTAAAGTGGATATGGGATTTTCAGCACCTGAAAATACTTACCAATCAGAGGAACGTCCTGGAGCGGGGCCTTTTGCGAAGGAGAAAGCCGAAATAAAGAAACAAAGTAACACCTCCTACTGACCCGCATTTAATCCTGCCATTTTTTAAAATTTCCTTTAAACTTTTTATCTTTTTTCATTAAAATTTGTTGCGTAGTGGTCTATTTTTTGCTAGCATACAACATATAGTGTTTTCTAAAATAATCTAATTTTAACTAAAGAGGATAGAAGGTTTTTGTTTCATTAATACACACTTAAGCCAGGAGATATGAGCTACCGAAAATTTGAGTTTTTTCTTCTTTTTATCGCGACGGGGGGGTGTCTATTACCCTCTTTTTTTATTGGTCTGACAGCCTTCGCGGATACGATCGTGTTAAAAAACGGAAAAGATTTGAAAGGGCTGGTGGTTGAAAAATACGCGGACAGGATCATTCTGAGCACCGAAAAAGGAGAGATCCCGATCCTTTTGAGCGGCATCAAAGATATTCATTACGACACGGCTGAGCAGAATTATTTTAAATCCGGTAAAGCCTATGAGGCTGAGAACAAGCCCGGGCAAGCGCTTGCTTTTTACGAAAAGGCCTTGGAGGAAAACCCAAATTTCGAAGAGGCCAGGGTAGCGGCGCTGGGCGTGAGGAACCGCTTTTGGGCCACTGCCACCGAAGGTCCCCTCAATGAAGTTGAAAGACAGCAAGCGGTTTATGACGCGTGGCAGCGAGGCACGGCGGTCGAAGAGACTTTTAAAAAGAAGCAGATAGAACAGGCCACCCTTTTAAAAGAAAGACTCGGCCTTACGCTCGAGAAAAAAGGGGACTGGGCACGGATCGCCAATGTGGATTCTGCTAAGGCGGCTGCGTTGGCAGGACTTAGGCGCAGTGACCGGCTCGTATCGATCGACGGAGAATCGTTGCGATACCTCAATCTCGAAGTCGTGGCAAAGGGCCTGCTATTACCGCGTTACTCTAATTTTAATCTCGAATTTGACCGGGATTGCGTATTGAATAAAAAAGCGTCGCCGGGCAGGCTCAAGGATTTAGGGTTTGAGTTGAAATTACGGTACCGCGGTGTGATGGTTTCTTCTGTCAAAGAAAACAGCGCCGCTCAGGCCACCGGCTTGAAAAATGAAGATCTTCTGACACATGTTAATGCCTTTTCAACGCGTTATATGCCGCTCAAAAATGTGATCCATTTAATTGAAAATTCCAAAGAAGAAAAGATGGTATTGACCGTCCGGCGTTCGGCGTTATTGGCAAGAGGATGATATGGCACTGACATTGCGACGTAAAAAATATCTTGTTGAACGGGGCATCCAGTTACGTTTCGCGCGGTTTGTCATCGCGTTTGTTTTTCTGGCGTCGGTCTTAACCGGCCTTACGATTTTTTTTACAGCCTTTATGATGCTGGGCGAAAGACTTGCGGCGGTTTATCCGCAAGGGCGCCTGATAGAGATCTTTCGTTCTGTTTACGTGGCATTTTTTATCGATATGCTTGTGCTCGCGCCGATCATTTTTGCGGGGTCGATCATTTTTTCGCACCGCATCGCCGGCCCTCTACCCAAGATCTATCAGATGCTCAAAGACATCGGCAATGGGAATTTTGACCAGCGTTTAGTTTTAAGAAAGCATGACGAATTAAAAGAGCTGGCCGTGACGATTAACGAAATGGCGAGTAATCTAAAAAACCGAGAAACAAAAAAATGATAAAAAGTCCCCAGCGGGTTTTATGAGCCGCTGGGAAAATAATCAAGCACTGGCAATAAAAAAAAAGAGAATTTCTCTAAGGAGAGGTTCTCTCTCTTTTTTAGCCGGTCAAACCCCTATCAAATTTTAAGCAAAACTATGAAAAAAAATATTTATACAAATAGTATTGACACGGTGGAGCCAGAGATGTACAATTTATCCATTACATACCAAAAAGTGGAGGAAAGTGGGGAAATAAGTAAATGTTCTATGGGGAACACGAACACAGCATCGACCGTAAGGGCCGCCTCATTATTCCCTCTAAATTTAGAGAGGTATTCAAAGAAAATTATGTGGAACGATTTTTTATCACTCGAGGGCTTGATTCGTGTCTCTTTGTATTCACGGAAGATGAATGGAAGAAACAGGAATCAAGATTCAAAGCGCTTTCGTTCACGAATAGCGAGGCAAGACAATTTAACCGGCTCTATTTTTCCGGAGCCTGTGAGGTCAATTGCGATCGACAGGGAAGGATTTTAGTCCCGCAGTACTTGAAGGATTTCGCGCGGATCAAACGCGATGTGATGATCATCGGCGTTTCCAACCGCATGGAAATTTGGAGCAAGGAAGTCTGGCAGGAATTTTTTAAGAATACCAAAGATTCTTTCGAGAAGATCGCGGAAAATATTTTTGGCAGTGGCGACAATACGTCGGCGTTACCCAGTTAAGGAGATCTGAATGAAAAAAGGAATGATGGGAGGAAATTCAAAAGCCGGGTTCGACGTTTTCGGAGACCAGATCATATCCAATGTCGAGAATTTTAAACGAAGGCGGGCCTTGCACCCTTTTTATTCGTTGGATCTTAGTTCAAAACTTTTTTTTGAACGTGCGCTTCATGTGAGACGAGGCAGCGAATTTGTTTTTTTGACAAAGAGTCAAGGCAGAAACCGCTGACGTTGTTTTCGCACGCCAGCGTTCTTCTGGAGGAGACGCTCGAGTGGCTTGACGCTAAGCCGGGCAGCGTCGTGGTGGATGGAACGCTAGGGGGTTGCGGGCATGCGTTGAGTTTACTTAAACGCATCGGGCCTGCGGGACGGTTGATCGGATTTGACAAAGACCCTGAGGCGGTGCGTCAAGCGAGGCAGGATCTGAGAGTTTTTGGAGACCAAGTCATGATCTTTCATGATGATTTTAAAAATATAGCTTCAAGACTTGAATCCCTTGAACTGAAAGCCAACGGCGTTCTTTTGGATCTCGGGGTGTCTTCTCCACAGCTGGATCGGGCAGAAAGAGGATTTAGTTTCAAAGCAGATGGTCCGCTCGACATGCGGATGAATCCCGAGGAAACGCTGACCGCCAGGGAAGTTGTGAATCGCTATCCCGAAAAAGCGCTCGCGGATATTTTCAGAAAATACGGTGAAGAACGCTATTCTAGGAGAATCGCAAAAAGGATCATGGAGATCCGCGAGAAAAGAAGGATCGAGTCGACGGCGGAGCTTGAATCCATTGTTTGGCAGGCCGTTCCAAGCGCAACGCGCCACGGCCGGATCCACCCCGCGACGAGAGTTTTTCAAGCGTTACGCATCGAGGTTAATAAAGAGATCGAGGCATTGGAAGTATTTTTGTCCAACATTTTGGGCGCGCTCGAAACGGATGGGCGGGTTGTGATCCTGTCGTTTCATTCGCTGGAAGACCGGCTCGTCAAAACATTTTTTAGGGAATACGACCGGCAGAAAAAAGGCGAGATTTTAACGAAAAAACCGGTCATTCCGCAGTTGGAAGAAATTCAAAATAACCCGAGGTCCCGCAGCGCGAAGTTGCGGGCCTTTCGGAAGATCTAGAGGGAGGGGACCGTGCGCCGCTTCGCCGCTTTTGTGATCTGCCTGACTTTGGCCGGCCTCACCTATGTGACGGCGGAGGTTCAAGCGGTCAAGATCGGTTACACGATCCGGAAACAGGACGAGATGAAAGTCCAGGTGCTTGACCGTGCCCGCGCATTAAAGTACAATATTAATCGTTTGGAAGCGCCGCACAATCTTGAACGCAAGCTCCTAGCGCAGAGAATTCAGTTGGAGTCGCCCCGGCAGTGGCAAACATTGATTGTTGCTGGCTCTAGCCCCACCGGGGTGAAAGGGCAGTCTTTCCCTCAAGAGCCTCTATTTCGGAGCCCGCATTTCTTTGGCAAACTATTTGTCGGGACCGCACAAGCCGAAGCCAAGGAATCCGGACGCAGTTAATTTAGTCATAAAAATATTTTGACCGAGACCCGATTATCTAAAACACGGTTGTTCTTTATTTTTTTTCTTTTTCTTCTGGTCTTGGGTTGTCTCCTGTTTCGTCTCGGCTTTATCCAGATTTTTAAGTCCTCCAAATACCTCTCCATCGCGCAAAATCAATCCCGTTCTATCATTGACATGCAACCCGCCCGCGGCCGTATTCTTGACCGAAAAGGCGAGGAATTTGCGCTCGATGTGCGGCTGAATTCGCTCTATGCTGTTCCACGGTATATCTCCGACAAAGAGCAGGTTGCCGATAAGTTGTCGTCCATTTTAGGGCTCGACCGGAATGAGATCTACCGGCGCATTAACCGTGACAAACTTTTTGTCTGGATCGCCAGAAAAATACCATCCGCCAAGGCGGAGGCGATAAAAAAACTCAAGATGGACACGCTGGGATTCGTGAAAGAATCCATGAGAGTGTATCCAAAAAGTGAGATCGCCTGCCAGTTGATAGGATTCACTAATATAGACAACGACGGTCTCGAGGGGATCGAGCTTCATTATAATAGCTTTTTGAAGGGAGTTCCGGGCTGGCGGATGGTGCAGCGCGACGCCAAACAACGCGAGCTTATCTCCAAAGAACTTGAGATGGTGCCGCCGGTGGATGGTTACAATATCCACTTGACGATCGATGAAGTGATCCAGTCCTTAGCCGAAAAAGAGCTCGCGGAGACCTGCAAAAAATTCAACGCGCTTGGCGGTTCCGTGGTCGTGTTGGAACCCAAGACCGGGGACATCCTCGCGATGGCGACCTCTCCTTCGTATGATCTTAATAACTCCAAGACTTCTAATCCCGAAAACAGGCGAAATCGCGCGATCACGGACCTCTATGAGCCCGGCTCGGTGTTTAAATCGGTCACGCTATCGAGCATTTTGGAGAATAAGGTTTTCAGTCTGGATGAGAAATTCAACTGTGAAAATGGCGCCTGGGCCGTCGCGGGTAAAATACTTCACGACCACAAAGGTCACGGGGTCATGACATTCCGCGAGATCATCGTAAAATCCAGCAACATCGGTACGGTCAAAGGCGCGATGCGTCTCGGAGCCTCCCGGCTGTATAAAACGATTCTTGATTTTGGCTTCGGGAAAAAAACGGGCATCGGTTTGGCCGGAGAGGTTGGTGGCATTGTCCCTAGCCCTAAAAACTGGTCAGGAAGCTCTATCATCAATATTCCCATCGGACAGGGCGTTGCGGTGACAACGCTTCAATTGGCGATGGCCATGGGCGTGATAGCGAACGACGGCTGGCTGATGAAGCCTCGAGTCATCTCTAAAATCGATGATCAGGACGGAAAAATCATCCAAAATTTTGAGCAGGAAACCGTCCGGCGAGGCCTTTCCAAAGAGGCCTGTTTGCAAGCGCGTTCGGTCCTTGAAGAGGTGGTCAGCCATGGCACAGGAAAAAAAGCGGCCGTACCAGGTTTTAGGGCCGCGGGCAAAACAGGCACGGCCCAGAAAATTCTGCCTGACGGACATTATTCGCATGACCAGTTTTTCGCATCGTTCGTCGGTTTTGTGCCTTACGATGAACCCAAAGTCGTTATCGCGGTGAGTATTGACCAGCCGCATCCGGTTTATTATGGCGGCGACGTCGCGGCACCAGCCTTTTCACGGATCGCTGCCGGTATTTTGGCCTATTGGCAGATATCGCAGAACGGTGTTCCGCCTGAGGTGGTGGTAGCCAACGCGCAGAATTTAGGAAAGAAGAATAAAAAAGTTCCTTACAAGAAAGCACTGGCACAGCCTTTTGACGTGAAATCACAGGCAGGGATTGCCGGTCAATGACCTCTCTTAAAAATTTAATCCGCGACGCTTACCCTGATTATCCCTGTTTATCCGAGGTTCCTGATATTTTGATCCGCGGCTTAGAGTGCGACTCAAGAAAAATAGAAAAAGATTATCTATTTGTGATGATTCGCGGAAAAAAAAACGACGGGCGTTTATTTGAGGAGGAAGCGATTCGCCGCGGCGCCGTTGCGCTGGTTGGCGACAGTGACGATCGATCGCGTGCACGGATCCCTTTTGTCCGAGTCGCAGAATCACGGCTTGCGATGGCAAGACTCGCGGCCGCCTTTTATGGGCACCCGACTAAAAAAATTAAGACGATCGGCATTACGGGAACAAATGGGAAAACGACATCGAGTTATCTGCTTGAGCATTTTCTTCTGGGGCAACATAAAAAAACAGGGGTGATCGGAACCGTGAATTACCGTTTCGGTGGGAAGACCATTCCCGCCGCCGAGACAACACCGGGGCCCTTGCGGGTCCAACAAATCCTTTCAGAGATGGTGGGCGATGGTTGCGATTACGCGGTGATGGAAGTCTCATCGCACGCGCTGGATCAAAACCGGGTGAGCGAAATCGATTTTGAGGCCGCGCTGTTCACGAATCTTACACAGGACCACCTGGATTATCACAAAACAATGGAGGCTTATTTTGCGTGCAAGTCTCGTTTGTTTTCGGGGCTTTCGAAGGAGAAGACCTCTGTGTTGAATAGGGATGACGCGTGGGGGCATAAGCTCACCGGCATGACGGGGTCCCGCGTGGTCACTTATGCGGTGGATCATGAGGCGGATCTCCGGGCCGAGAATATCGAATTTAAAATTAGCGGCACGCATTTTGATCTCGCGTCTAAACAAAAAAAAATAAAAATCATTTCGCCCCTGGTAGGCTTGCATAACGTGTACAATGTGTTGGGCTCCCTGGGAGTGATACAAGGCCTTGACCTGGATCTGGAAAAATCGGCGGATTCTTTAAGAAATTTTAAAGGCGTTCCCGGACGGCTGGAGACCGTAAACGCGGGTCAGAATTTTCTTATTTTCATTGATTACGCGCATACGCCCGACGGGCTGGAGAATGTCCTTTTAAGCCTCAAACCGTACAGAAAAAATAAGCTGGTGGCGGTATTCGGATGCGGGGGTGAACGGGACAAAGACAAAAGACCGAAGATGGGACGGATCGCGAGCCGTCACTGTGATTTTGTGGTCGTCACCTCCGACAACCCGCGCTCGGAAGATCCGCGTGTGATCGCCCAGGAAGTTCAATCTGGTTTTCCGCCGGATTTTAAGAAATTTGCGGTTGTGGTGGACCGCCAAAAAGCTATTCGTCAAGCACTACTAGCGGCTCGCGAAGGCGACATTGTGCTAGTGGCTGGCAAGGGGCATGAAACCACGCAGGTGATCGGGAACCAGGCATTGCCGTTTAGCGACAGAGAAGAGATTGAAAGGGTGTTGAGTGGACATTAATTTAAAAGAAGTGATTCAAGCGGTGGGTGCCCGTGTGACGGGTGAGATCGTGCAGGACGAGCCCATTCGTGAAATATCAACCGATACGCGGGCGCTGGATAAAGCGGATCTATTTTTCGCGCTCGCCGGAAAATACTTCGACGGCCACGATTTTATCAAAGAAGCGATTGAGAAAAAGATTCATTATTTCGTTGTTTCCGACACGAAGAAAATTCCAGCCGAATTGAAAAAATCCGCACTTTATCTTGTTGTCGAGGATACGCTAAAGGCCTATGGGGATATCGCGAAATATTACAGACAGAAATTCAAAATTCCCGCCGTGGCGATTACCGGAAGTTCTGGAAAAACGACGGTCAAAGAGCTCGCCACGCATATTCTGTCACAATCTTTTCGCGTGTTGAAGAATAGGGGGACCGAGAATAATTTGATCGGCGTGCCGAAAACGATTTTTCAGCTGGAGAAATCGCATCAGGTGCTGGTGCTCGAAATGGGCACGAGCTTGCCGGGAGAGATTGACCGGCTTTCGTCGATCATCGCGCCGCAGATAGGTATCGTGACGCAGATAGGCCTAGCGCATCTGGAGGGATTTGGGGACCAAGAAAGTATTAAAGAGGAAAAGCTTAAAGTTTTAAATCAGCTTGAACGCGGCGGCACATTGATCTTGAATGGTCAAGATCCTTTTCTCAAAGAAGTGAAAAGCGGCGTGCATAAAGTTCTGTCTGTTGGTCTCCAGAAAGACGGCAATGATCTGTGGGCCGAACAGATCTGGTGCCACGAAACAGGCTCGTCGTTTTACCTCAACGGCAAGGATCTTTGTGAAACGCCGCTCATTGGAAGGCATAATATACTGAATTGTCTGGTTGCGATTTTAACTGCCAGTTCGTTTGGTGTGGAATTACCGCTTATCCAAAAGGCTTTGAGTTCTTTTAAGCCGGTCTCCGGAAGGCTTACCGCCAAATCATTTGACGGCATCCAATTCCTGGATGATACCTACAACTCTAACCCCAATTCCTTTAAGGCGTCATTAGAGACGCTGAAAGAATTCAAGATGCGCGGTAGAAAAGGCGTGGTTTGCGGGGATATGCTGGAACTTGGGCAGCAGGCCAAGGCGCTTCATCAGGAGATGGGCGCTTTGATTGCGGACTGGCTGTTTGATTATGTGATCGCGGCAGGTCCGTTGTCAAAACACCTTGTCGACGAGGCGCTTAAAAGAGGATTTGATCCCAAAAGAATTCATCACGTAGCCGACAGTTTGGCGGCCGGGAAGCTGTGCCGCGAAATTGCGCAGCCGGGTGATATGATCCTTGTCAAGGGATCGCGCGGGATGAAAATGGAAAAGGTCTTCGAATGTTTTATCACTTCCTCTATCCGCTAAGAGATTTTTTCTTTGGTTTCAACGTTTTTCGTTACATTACCTTCCGCGCGGCGATGGCTAGCATTACCGCCTTTATCGTCAGCCTGTTGATTGGGCCTCTCGTGATCCGCTTTTTGCATCAGCTGGAATTAAAGCAAACCATCCAGCGAGCAGGTTTTTCGAAACTTTACAAAGCCCATGAAGGCAAAGACAAAGTGCCGACCATGGGGGGGTTGTTGATCTTAGGTGCGCTCGTGATCTCTACGATCCTTTGGGCGGATCTGGCCAATCGCTATGTGCTGAGTTGCCTGTTGGTGGTGATTTGGCTTGGCGCGGTAGGTTTCGTGGACGACTACCTCAAATTTTTAAAAAAGGACGCCAAAGGCCTGAAAGTCGCCGCCAAATTTTTTGGACAAATTTCGCTCAGCGTCGGCCTAGGGCTCTTTCTTTATTTTGACTCGAACTTTTGGCAGGAGATCCATGTGCCATTTTTAAAAAATTTCGTTCTAACCGTCGGCCCCTTCTATATTCTATTTGTGGTGTTAGTCGTGACCGGCGCGTCCAACGCGGTCAATTTGACGGACGGGCTTGACGGTTTGGCCATCGGGTGCACCGCGATGATCGCGCTGACGTACGGCCTGTTGAGCTACGTGACGGGGAATGCCAAGATAAGCTTCTATCTTCAGATCCCGTTCGTGCCGGGCGCCGGCGAACTGACGGTATTTTGCTTGGCGCTCTTTGGCGCGGGAATGGGTTTTTTGTGGTTCAACTCGCATCCGGCCAGTGTTTTCATGGGCGACACCGGATCTTTGAGTATCGGCGGCGCGCTCGGCACCGTCGCGCTTTTTACGAAAAAGGAACTTTTACTTTTAATTATCGGCGGCGTTTTTGTTGTCGAGGCGCTTTCGGTGATGATCCAGGTCGCGAGTTATAAATCCAGACAGAAACGGGTGTTTCTAATGGCGCCGATCCATCATCATTTTCAACTGAAGGGTTTTCCGGAATCCAAGGTGGTGATCCGATTCTGGATTGTATCGCTTATCCTCGCGTTGGTTGGTCTCGCGTCTCTGAAACTCCAGTGAGAAAATATTGAATTTAAAAAATAAGCACATCACGGTGGTAGGCCTCGGCAAGAGCGGCTTTGCGGCTGCAAAGTTTTTGCAAGGCCGCGGGGTGGCTGTCCGAGTGACGGATGCTTCCGAAAAAAAAGAAGTTCTTGAAAGCGCGGATTTTCTGAAGAACCTCGGAGTTCGGGTAGAAACAGGGCGCCATACAGCAGATTTTATAGAAGGCAGCGACCTCTTGGTTACGAGCCCCGGAGTCTCCAAAAAAAGCCTGCCGCTGCAATTCGCTAAAAAAAGAGAGATACCCGTCATCAGCGAGATAGAACTTGCCTCTTATTTTTGCCCGGGGCTTAAAGTGGCCGTGACAGGGTCTAACGGAAAAACGACGACAAGCCACCTAATCCATCGTATGTTTCACGAAGCGAGGCGAAAGAGCGTTCTATGCGGAAATGTAGGGTATTCGTTTTTAGACGCTCTCCCTTCCATTGATAAAAAAACGATCACGGTACTTGAGCTCAGTTCTTTTCAATTAGAGGACAGCCCTGGTTTCTGCCCGGAAATCGCTGTAGTGCTTAATATCGGCCCGAATCATCTCGACCGCCATGGCAACATGAAAAATTATATCGAGGCGAAGGAAGCGATTTTTAGGAATCAGCGAGGAACGGATTTTTTAGTTCTGAACTACGATGACCCGGTGGTCCGGGGCATGGCAAAAAAGGCGCGTTCAAAAGCCGTTTTTTTTAGCAAGCGCCCGATTCCTGAAGGGCTCTTTATACGAGGACAAAAGATTATTGTTAGAAAAAAGAATCGTGAAAAAATATTTCTGGATTGCAGAAAAGCCAAGTTAAAGGGCGGGCACAATCTTGAAAATATTTTAGCGGTAGCTTCCGTAGCCTCTATTCTTAATGTACCGCCGCGGAGCGTCCAAAAAACGATAGACTCCTTTAAAACTCTCAAACACCGGATCGAGCCGCTCGGAAGGGCAGGGGGCATTCATTTTGTAAACGATTCCAAGTCCACGACGATTGAAAGCACGAAAGCCGCGATCCTCGCGGCGCAGGGACCGATCGTGTTGATCGCCGGGGGTAGGGACAAAGGGGCCTCTTTCGAGGCGATAGAGCTTCTGTTAGAAAAGAAAGTGAAACAGGTTGTGCTTTACGGCGAGTCGCGTGAGCGGATCGCGTTGGCCTGGAAAACTTTCGACCGTTATCATCTGGAGCGAGATTTTAGAAAGGCGGTCAGGTTGGCGTACCGATTGGCCGACAAAGGGGATTCCGTTTTACTCTCGCCGATGTGCACCAGTTTTGATCAGTTCAGCTGTTTCGAGGAGCGCGGCGAGGTTTTTAAGCAAATTTTTGACGAATTAAAATCCTCCGCCAACCCGCCGCGATCCTTCGCTTCGCACCAATCCTTGCCTAAGGATTTAATCCGCTCAGCGCCTTACTAAAAACCTATGGAACCTTTAGCGAGAGCCAGAAATCTGCTCATCGGATCGGCGCTTGTTCTTTTATCGGTCGGAATCGTGATGATCTACAGCGCTAGCGCGATCTACGCGTTTGAATATATGGGTGACAGCGGGTATTTTATTAAACGTCATCTGGCTTATTTGGCGGCGGGCGCCGTCTTGGCCTTTTGGACCGCGTCGGTGGACACCCGAGGTTTAAGGAAACACGCGCTCACTATTTTAGGGATATCGCTTGCGTTATTAGTGGCTGTGCTGATCCCTCACGTGGGACATTCTTCGAGCGGAGCCAGACGTTGGTTTAAGATCCTCGGGTTTAGTTTTCAGCCTTCGGAATTCTTAAAGGTTGCGTTAATTTTTTATATGGCCGATTACTTGGAAAGAAAAAAAGGGACATTGAACGATATAAAACGGACCATCTTACCGTCGCTTTTTGTGCTGGGTGCAGCCGCGGGCCTTATTTTAAAACAGCCGGATCTGGGCACAGCCGTCACGGTCGTTTTGGTCACGCTTATTTTATTTTTTGCGGCAGGATTTGAAATCAAGTATCTTTTAGCGATGGTAACGGCGGCAATACCGGCTTTGGCCTATCTAATCCTTGCAAAACCTTATCGCCGCAAAAGGATCCTCGCATTTTTCCATCCTTGGGACGACCCACGCAGCGTGGGCTATCAAATCATACAGTCATTTTTGGCCTTGGGTTCAGGCGGGATCTTTGGAGTGGGGCTCGGGAAATCTCAGCAAAAATTATTTTATTTGCCGCAATCGCACACGGATTTCATCTTTTCGATCATCGGCGAAGAACTGGGATTTATTGGGGCAAGCACGGTGATCCTGTTATTCAGCGTTTTTATTTTTGCCGGGATGGTGATCGTTTTTCGCGCCCGCAGCCTTTTTTCCCAACTATTGAGCCTCGGCCTCATCAGCCTGATCTCGATCGAGGCCATGATCAATATCGGCGTCAGTATCGGCGCGTTACCGACCAAGGGGCTTTCGCTGCCGTTTATCAGCTATGGAGGCTCGGCGCTTTTGGCGAATATGGCCGCGTTGGGACTTTTGGTCAACATTTCAAAAGAACTGCCCGAAAGATGAAAATTATGATGGCGTGCGGCGGCACCGGCGGGCATGTCTTTCCGGCATTCAGTGTCTCCGAGGAGCTTAAGCGAATGGACCCCGGCACGAAGATCATTTACGTTTGTGGGAAGATGGATATCGAAAACGCGATCTTTAAGATCGTCACGGGCGAAAAGGTATTCTCGGTCGAAGGCGCCCCGTTCAGAGGTTTACGCTCTTTATTGAGCCCGTCTTTTCTGATAAAATTAACAAAAGGTCTTGGGCAGTCCTTTTCGATTTTGCTTCGGGAAAAACCGGATTTAGTGGCGGGGTTCGGCGGTCATTTTTCATTTTCGGTGGTGCTGATCGCGAACTGGCTTAAGATTCCAACGCTGATCCATGAGCAGAACGTGGTGCCTGGAAAAGCGAACAAGGTTTTGGCTAAATTTGTAGACGCGGTGGCACTTAGCTTCGACGAAACGCGCGGAGAACTTCGATTAAGAAATAATTTTCGTGTGACAGGAAATCCGATCCGTTCGGCCATTGAAAAAGACTGCCGCGCGGAAGCGTTGGATTACTTTTGTTTTTCCAACGATCGATCGACGTTGCTTGTTCTCGGTGGAAGCCAGGGGGCCGAATCGATCAATAGCTTATTTTTGGGCGTGCTGTCGTTTATCCCAAAATCATTGAAAGAAAGGATCCAGGTGCTTCATCTATGCGGCCGGATGTCAACCGCGGCTGTCGAGCAGGCATTTAAAAAAGAGGGGATCTCAGGAAAGGCTTATTCATTTTTTGAACGGATGGATCTGGTCTACGGCGTAACGGATATCGCGCTGGGGAGAGCCGGAGCGACATTTTTAGAGGAAATTCGCGTGAAGAATATCCCGGCTATTTTAATTCCGTATCCGGCGGCTGATGGGCACCAACTGGTCAACGCGAAAAACTTTTGCCGCGAAGGCCGGTCGGTATTTTGGGAGCAGAAAGATCTGACAAACGAGAAATTGGCCGAAGGTTTAACGGAGTTTATGAATAAAATAATTTCTCGAGAAAAAACAGGTCTTAAAGATTCGCGTAAAAGTTTTGTAGAACCGAAAAATTCAAGAGTTCTGCTTGCAGATTATATGATGGAAACGATGCGTGTCAGATGAAAACGGGTCAAACTATCCATTTTATCGGGATCGGCGGGATCGGCATGAGTGGCATCGCGAATATTTTGTTAGCACAAGGCCGCAATGTTCAGGGCTCAGACGTCAAATCCAGCGAAATTACCGCGTCGCTTGAACAAAGGGGCGCAAAAATTTTTATCGGCCATGACGCTCGTCATATCGCGGGGACGGATCTTGTGGTCTATTCATCCTCGATCCCCGAATCTCATCCTGAAAGGCTCGCGGCGCTAAAAAAGGGCGTTCGGATGATCCATCGCGCCGAGGCCCTGGCCGATCTTTGCCAGGGAAAAGTGACAATTGCCGTGACCGGGACCCATGGAAAAACGACTACGACGGCGCTGATCGGGATGATCTTGCAGGAAGCCGGACGCGATCCGTCGATCGTCGTGGGCGGCTGGGTGGGCGCACTCGGTGGGAATGCGTATTGTGGAAAAGGAATAGAGATCGTGATCGAAGCCGATGAGAGCGATTCCTCTTTTTTAAAATTTTCTCCCGATATCGAAGTGATCACCAACATCGAAGAAGAGCATATGGACCATTTCAGAACCGTTGAGGCGCTGGAAACGGCCTATCGAAATTTTATTAATCGGCTTGTGGCTGGCGGTGAATGGTTTGGGTGTTCGGAGGATCCTAGAGTTCTAGACTTATCGAAGGAAAAGATCAGGGCTTGCACACTCTATGGTTTCAATGCTTCCCTAAGTTCCATTTATGCGACCGATATTATTGAATGCCCTCAGGGCCGACGCGGTGTTGAGTTCAAGGCCTGGCGTAACGGCGAGATTTTGGGTTTGGTTGAAATGAAAATAATAGGCAGACACAATGTTTTAAATACGCTGGCGGCGATCGGAGTCAGTTTGAAACTTGGCATTTCTTTTGAGGTGATCCGGCAAGCGCTGGGCCGTTACGAAGGAGCCAGGCGGCGCTTTGATGTGAAATACGAAGATCGTGAATTCTTGATCGTGGATGATTATGCTCATCATCCGACGGAGATCCAAAAAACACTGACCGCTGCGAAGGCGCTCCAAAGAAAAAGGATCGTGGCTTTATTCCAGCCTCATCGTTACAGCCGCACGGAGACATTTTTAAACCAATTTGGAGCAAGTTTTTCCGATGCGGATAAGCTGGTTATTACGGATATCTACGCGGCCAGCGAATCTCCACGTGTGGGCATCACCGGCGATACTGTTTGCCGCGCCGTAAAGAATTCGAGGCATCCGGATGCCGTCTATGTGGAGCGCTCCCAGCTAACAAAATATTTACAGGATCGTATGGAGCCCGGAGATCTCATTATTGCTTTGGGAGCGGGCGATATTGGCCAGGTAGCGGACCAACTTTCGGATTTTTTGAGAAGTTCACGGAATCAAAACCACATAAGAGTTCATCCGTTCCGAACCATTCAAGGAAAAGTTTACTTGAACGAACCTCTGTCCAAGCATACATCACTTAAAGTCGGCGGTCCGGTTGAATATTGGATAGAACCAGAGCATGCCGGGGATCTAAAAAAGGCACTGCGAATTTGTCAGGACAACCATTTGAATATTCATGTCTTCGGTGCCGGCAGCAACGTCCTCGTACCAGATGAGGGGTTAAGCGGGGCGGTTATTTCCCTAACCTCGCCTTATTTCCGCCAAATCCATTTTGAGAATGGCAAGATCACCGCGCGTGCCGGGATCCAAAATACGGTTTTTATCCAGAGCGCGGTAGAACAAGGGTTCGGCGGCTGTGAATTTTTGCTCGGGATCCCCGGTTGCATCGGCGGCGCGCTCGCCATGAACGCGGGCAGCCACGGTCAATCGATCGATACTTTGACAGATTCTATTACGATCATGGATTTTAACGGTCATGAGTCCGTTTTAAAAAAAGACGAGATCCCTTTCAGCTATCGCTCCTCTGGGATTGGCCATGCGGTTATTGTGGAGGGCGTTTTCTCACTGCCGCGGTCCAAGCGAGAAGAGGTTCAAAAAAAATTGGATGAATACCGTGATTATCGGCAGGCCACGCAAGACCTGAGACACCCCAGCGCCGGCTGCATGTTCAAAAACCCTAAAAATTTTGGCAGCTCAAGCGCTCAATTGATCGAAAATGCGGGGCTCAAGGGCAAACGTATCGGAAATGCCCAGGTTTCTCTCAAACATGCCAATTTTATCATCAATCTCGGCGGGGCCTCTTCAAACGATATTCTTAATTTGATCGAGGAGGTCAAGAGGACGGTAAAAGACAAATTTCAGGTGGACCTTGAAACAGAAGTTAAAATACTATGCGCGCGGTAGATTGGACGCGTGAGAAGGTCGCCGTGGTCGCCGGCGGGCCGTCCTGCGAGAGGGAGATTTCACTGATTTCAGGGCAGGCGGTTTTAGAGGCGCTGGCGGCCAAATCGATCCCCACGATCTTGTTGGACCCGGCGGAGGATTTTCTCGGCGTGTTAAAAAAAGAAAACATCTCCATGGTTTTTATAGCGTTGCACGGGACTTTTGGAGAGGATGGGACGATCCAGCGGCTTCTGGACGGAGCGGGAATTTTATACACCGGTTCCGAAGCCTTGGTCAGCGAAACCGCTTTTGACAAATCCAAAGCGCAACCTCTTTTTCAAAAAGCCGGTGTCCTAGTTCCTGAATTTACGGTCGTGAGGAAAGGCGAAGCGTCAAGTTTGCCAAAAAAGCTTCTGTTTCCAGTGGTCGTCAAACCTTCCACGTCCGGTTCCAGCGTGGGGATCAGTATCGTGATGGAGGAAGCGGATTACGAAAAAGCTGTTTTCGAGGCGTTCCGATATTCGGAGTCGGTCTTGGTCGACCGTTATATCCGGGGCCGGGAACTTACGGTGGGTTTTCTCGGAGACAAACCGCTCCCGATCGTCGAAGTAATCGCCCAGAGAAAATTTTATGATTACCAGGCCAAATACAAAGACACAGGCACGCGTTATGAATCGCCGGCCAGATTGACCGCCAAAGAAACGCGCCGAGTCACCGAAATGGCATCGAAAGCCTATGAGGCGCTGGGTTGTGAAGTCATGGCGCGCGTCGATGTGATCTTGGGCGAGGACGGCGAGCCTTATGTGCTTGAAGCCAACACGATTCCGGGCCTGACGGGAAAGAGTCTTTTGCCCAAGGCGGCGCTTGCGGCGGGAATCGACTTTCCGGCGCTTTGTGTTAGAATCTTAACGCTGTCGCTCGGGACGCGGCGGGTCAAAGAACGATTGGTTCAATCGGCAAAAGTGAAAGTATAGCAAACGATGAAACCTCTTAAGACAAGGTCCAAAAAAAAGACATCGAACTCAAGATTTTCCTTTAAATTATTCGCCGGCGCTGAGAAGTTCTTGCTGGCCTCAGTGCCGTACGTGATTTCACTGGCTGTGATCGGCGTATTCTTCGGAGGTGTCATCGCTTACGCGTTGAATTCATCGGCGTTCCAGCTACAGGAAGTCAAGATCCTCAATATCGGCATGTTGACACCGGAACAGTCATTCAAGTTTTGTGAGTTGAATCCGGGGGAAAATTTGATCATGCTTGACCTTGTGAACGTCCAACAGATGGTCAAAAGAAAACATCCCGAGTTCAGGGAAGTGCTGGTGCACCGGGTTTTACCGAACCGTATTGAGGTGACTCTCAAACGCCGTACACCGGTCGCGCAGGTTGCTTACGCGCGTTATGTGCAGATCGACAAGGACCTTGTGATCCTTCCGGGGTCAAGTGTTATGCCGTTCAAGAATTTGACGATCATCCAAGGTGTTGCCGCACCGCGTGAAGGCCTTTATGTGGGCGTATCGATACAAGACGGCCAAGCGAAAAAGGCGATTAAACTTGCCGAGTTGATCAGGCAATCAAGCATCTTGAAAAAACATGCGTTAACAAAAATTGATATCGGAGACCCAAAAAATATTTCGCTTTTCGTCGATTCGGATATCGAGATCCGAATCGGCAGCAGCCACCTGATCGAACGATTCAAGATTCTGGACCAAACTCTTAAAAACATCGCGCTCGACCGGTCCAAGATCCGCTACATTGACTTGCGCTTTGATGACGTTGTGATCGGGCCTCGATGATCCCACCACCTCTTTTTCTGTTTGAAAAACAGTGGAATCGCCTTTGGCGATTCCTTGTGTCGCGAGATGGATTATGGATCGACACAAGAAAAGAGGTGGTGGGATGAACCTTGTCAAAAAAATTTACGCCAAAAATGTTTTGACAGTATTGGATTACGGTTTCGATTCCGTGATTGTCCTGATCGCGGAAAAAAAAGAAGACGGCCGTTTTCAGATGATCGGCGCCGGCGATTCTGCGGCACAGGGCCTCGATAAAGGCGAAGTGGCTCATTTAGGCGACGTCACAGAATCCATTGTTCAGGCCCTAAAGAAAGCGGAGAGTTCTTCCGGGATCAAAGTCGATAAGCTTTATTACAATTTTGACGATTCTCAAATGCGGAGTGTTTTCTCACGCGGGTCCAAGCTTCTGGAGGGTGAAGGAGAGGTCCGCGCTTCGGATATTGAGGAGGCGCGCAAAGTCGCCGAGCGGTTAGCGGGAAACTTTGAAAAAAGTATCATCTATTCCAAAGAGGTTCAGTTTGTGATCGATGACCATGACGATGTGATCAATCCTATCGGTGTTTTTGGCAAAAAACTCGACGTGATGGTCCATATCCTGCAGGCGCGGTCAAGCCAATGTGACGTATGGCACAGGCTTATGCGGCGTACCCAGGTTTCCCGTTGCACGCCGGTGTTATCGGCTTGGTCGACCGCTTATGGTATTTTGCCGAAGAATGACCGGATAAAAAAGCGACTGATTCTGGATCTTGGAAAGGATCTCTCGAACGTTTTTGTATTCCGTAATGACCGGATCACGAACTATAAAGTGAGGCCAGCGACTCTGGAAAATATGCCGTCATTGAAGGAACAAGTGATGACGCTGATAAAAGAATTTCTGTCGTCGGACCCGGGCATTGAAGAGGTCTTGATCACCGGCGATCGCGCGCAGGATCAAGCCATCCTAGGCCATTTGGAAGGCCAGATCCCGATCCCGCTTAAGGTGATGGCGCCACTCGAGATATCCAAACTCCATTACCCGCGATATGCCTCCGTGGCGGGGCTTCTTTCCGTCGCGGATGAAATCGAATCGAGGATGCCGATGTTACGAGCCGAAAGAAATATATTCTCCAACGTGAAACAAAGAACGCTGTCATTTATCAACGAATATTTTTAGGACGCAAACAAAAAGGGACTTCCGTGTACCGAAGTTCAATACCTGAGATCCTTTCTGACTTGAAGAAAGGAAGAATCATCATCGTGATCGATGACGAAGACCGCGAAAATGAAGGCGACCTGGTCGTGGCTGCGGAATTCGTTACACCGAGCAATATCAATTTCATGGCCAAACACGGCCGCGGGATTATCTGCGCGCCTATGGAATCCGCGCGCTTGCAAGAATTAGGGATTGACCTCATGGTGTCGACGAACGAGGATGAAATGAAAACGGCCTGGACCGTTTCGATTGATGCCAGGCACGGAATTACGACAGGCGTCTCGGCGTATGACCGTTCCAAAACGATCAAAGCCTTGATCGATCCCAAAACCAAAAAAGACGATTTGGCGAGGCCGGGACACATCTTTCCGCTTAGGGCCAGAAGCGGTGGCGTACTCGTGCGTGCGGGACATACCGAGGCCTGCGTGGATCTGATGAGGTTGGCGGGACTCACTCCGGCCGGCGCGATCTGCGAGATCATGAACGATGATGGCAGCATGTCGCGCACGCCGGACCTTGTGGCCTTCGCAAAAAAACATAAGCTAAAGATTTGCACGATCCGCGACCTGATCGAATACCGCCGCAAGAAAGAGAAGCTCGTTTTTAAAGCGGTGGAGACAAGGATCTCAAATGAGTACGGGGAATTCAAACTGGTGGCCTATGAATCAAGCGTGGACAAAGATTATCATGTGGCGCTTGTGATGGGCACGCTGGATCCCCACAAAGAGATCCTCGTCCGCGTGCATTCGGAGTGTTTTACGGGTGATGTGCTGGGCTCCAAACGTTGCGACTGTGGAGAGCAGCTGCATAACGCGCTTAAAATGATCGCTAAACATAAGTCAGGCGTTTTGCTTTATATGCGGCAAGAAGGCCGAGGCATCGGGTTGATCAACAAGCTCAAGGCCTATCAATTGCAAGATAAGGGCCTCGATACGGTCGAGGCCAACCAAAAGCTCGGATTTCCGGCCGACCTTCGCCACTATGGCGTAGGCGCGCAGATTTTGGCGGACTTGGGAATTAAAAAGATAAGGCTTTTGACGAATAATCCGAAAAAGATCGTAGGCCTCGAGGGGTATGGCCTGAAAGTCACGGAACGCGTGCCGATCCAGACCAAACCCACCGCCCATAATATAAAGTATCTTCATACTAAAAAGAAAAAGTTGGGTCATTTTCTGGATATCATCAGCCGTGGATAAAAAAAAGTCAGATCCTACTAAAAAACTTCGCCATGTGAAGGGAAGTTTCTCAGCCCGCGGGAAGAAATTTGCGATCATCGTTGCCCGGTTCAACGAATTTTTGACAACGAGGCTTTTAGACGGCGCTTTGGATACGCTTTTGCGTCATGGCGCCCTCGCAAAAAATATCCAGGTCGTCCATGTGCCGGGTGCTTTCGAAATCCCGTTAGTGGCCAAGCGGATTGCCCAAAGAAAAAAAGTAGACGCCGTGATCACGCTCGCCGTGATCATTCGCGGACAAACGCGCCATTTTGAGCAGGTCGCGACACAGACCGCAAGGGGTTTGAGGGAAGTATCGCTTAAAAGTGAGGTGCCCGTGATTTTGGGGGTCATTCCTGCCGAATCGGTGAATGACGCGATCGAGAGGACGGGTATCAAGCAGACCAACAAAGGGCGCGAATGCGCGCTGTCGGCGATCGAGATGGCGAATCTGATGCATCACCCTTTTTTAAAAACTGGCCGTCGATGAGAAAGCGCACGCGCAGCCGCGAGTTTGCCCTGCAGGTCTTGTATCAACTGGATATCAATCATTTGAATATTTCGGATGTGCTGGAAGATTTCTGGAAAGACCGTTCGGACTTAGCGCTCTCCGATAAGGAAAAAGAGGTCATCGAACTTGATAAAAAAGACGCTGATATCCGGCTGTATACCGAGAAATTGGTGCGGGGGGCGTTGGAAAAAATCGAGTTGCTCGATAATATCATCGAGCGTGTTGCCGATCACTGGGAAATTAAACGGATGGCCTATGTCGATCGGAATATCTTAAGGCTGTCCGCGTATGAATTGCTTTGTATCGATGATATTCCGATCAAAGTAGCGATCAATGAGGCCGTGGAACTCGCAAAACGCTACGGAGAGCCAGACTCCTCTAAATTTGTCAACGGCATCCTGGACCGAATCGCCAAAACGGAATGCCACAAATAGAGTTTTTGGCGCTCCGCTGATTTTTTATGCAGAAAAAATTCTTAAAAGATGCCGCTTTTATGAAAAAAGCGGTTGCTTTAGCCCGGCGAGGGATCGGCAAAGTCCATCCGAATCCTTTGGTTGGAGCGGTACTTGTCAAAAAAAATCATGTAGCTGGCCAAGGGTTTCACGGGTCTTTTGGGGCACCGCATGCCGAGGTCAACGCGATCCAATCCGCGAAAGGCCGTGGCGCTGAAGGCAGTACGCTTTACGTGACGCTCGAGCCCTGCGCGCATTTTGGAAAGACCCCACCGTGCGCCGATTTCATCATCCGCAATAAAATCAAAGAGGTCGTCGTGGGAGCCTTGGACCCGAATCCTTTGGTTTCGAGCAAGGGGATTCGTCGTCTAAAAAAAGCGGGTGTGCGCGTGAGGACTGGAATTTTAAAAGAAGAATGTGAAATGTTGAACCGAGATTTTAATCATTGGATCCAAAAGCGGATGCCCTATGTGATCGTGAAGGTCGCGCAAAGCATCGACGGCAATATCGCCACGAAAACCGGGGAATCCCAATGGATCAGCGGAGAGGCATCGAGGCGACTTTCACAACGGTTGCGTGCGGAGTCAGACGCGATCCTTGTGGGGATAAATACTGTTCTGCAAGATAACCCGCGTTTGAGTGTCCGGCACTTAAAAAAAACCCATCAACCGGTAAAAGTGATTCTTGACAGCCGGTTACGCATTTCGTCAAAGGCGCAGATCTTTTCCAAAGCCTCTCCAGGGCCTGTGATTCTTGCGGTGACCCGGAAAGCCGGCAAGGCCAAGCAAAATCTATTTAAAGGCAAAGCCGAGATTCTCGCCGTCCGAGAAAAAAACGGCAAAATTGATCTACGCGCGCTTCTTTCTCTTTTGGCAAAACGCGGCATCCTGCGTGTCTTGATAGAAGGAGGCGGCGAAGTGATCGGGGAGGCATTCTCTGAAAAATTAGTCCAAGAGATTTATTTTTTTATTGCGCCCAAGATCATCGGAGGCAGCGAAGCGCGCCGTTCCGTTGCCGGCAAAGGGATCGCCCGATTAAAAGACGCATTTAAGATCCGGCAATTGAAGATCGAGCGGATCGGTGAGGATTTTCTGATTCATGGGAGGCTCTAAATAATGTTCACCGGCCTCGTGGAGGCGTTGGGAGTCGTGAAGTCGTGCTGCGCTTTGCCAAAACAAAAGTCGCTTCTTTTTCAGATTCAAACCACTCGATGGCGCGGCAGTCTTAAGGCCGGCAGCAGCCTTTGCGTGAACGGTGTTTGCCTCACCGTTTTAAAAAAAACAGGGAAAAACATTTTTTTTAATGTCGTGAATGAGACCAAAAAAAGAAGCACCCTTCCTTTTTTAAAAGCAGGCGACCAGGTAAATCTTGAGCGTCCGCTGAGGTTTCAAGGACGCCTCGACGGGCATTTTGTGTTAGGCCACGTGGATGGCGTCGGAACGATCCGGCGCATTATTACCCAAGGGGATGAAAAGAGTTTTTTAGTCGCTTTCCCAAAGCCGCTCAAGCTGTTTATGGTGGAAAAAGGATCGATAGCCGTTGATGGGGTCAGTTTGACGCTTGGCAAGGTCGCGCGGGGTTGTTTCTGGGTTCATTGCATTCCGCACACGCTCAAAACCACGAATTTTAAGAACTATCGCGACAAAACAAAGGTAAATTTAGAAGCGGATGTTTTGGCGAAATTGGCGGCCCGGCGGAAGCCCAAAGTCCATTGACAACGCCGCTTGGGCCATTATAAGCTATAGCGGTCGACAAAATGGAAAGTCGTTAGAAAAAATGAAAAAAAATATAGTTCTTATTATCACCACTTTATTTCTTGTTTCCTTTGCCGGTGAATCGTCCGCCTCTTGGATATGGAGCCCCGATATCGGCAAGTGGATCAATCCTAAAAAAGCCGCCAAAGACACGCCCGAGGAACAATTCACCTGGGCTCTTGAGTTTTACAATATCAATAATTGGGACCGCGCGATCGAAGAATTTCAGAAGCTTCCTGAAAATTTTCCCAATTCGCGTCTCGCCGCCGAAGGCGTTTATTACACGGGGATTTGCTGGCAGCAAAAAGGCGATCTGGCAAAAGCCGCCGATTCATTTCAGAGGCTCGTGGATCATTACCCTTACAGCGACCGCATCAAAGACGCCGTCAAACGCGAGTTTGATATCGCCAATGACTTTGCCTCAGGCGGAAAAGTGAAGGTGTTAGGCGTTCCGGCGCTCCCCGGACAAGAAAAGGCGCTTGAGCTTTATAAACACATCGTGAAAAACGCGCCGTTCGGCACTTATGGAGATCAGGCTCAGTTCCGTATCGGGGATCTTTATAAATCCCAAGAAGAATTTGAGGAAGCGCAGAAGGCCTATCAGATGGTGGTGGACGATTACCCGAGTTCCGAATTAATCAGCAAGGCGCGTTACCAGATCGCCTATTGTTCGATGCAGGCTTCGAAGAAGGCCCAGTATGATGAAAAGACGGCACAGCGCGCCATCGAACAATTCCAGGGTTTTAAGCAGAATTTTCCAGCGAATGAACAATCTATCGAGGCCGATGAGGCGATCAAAACCTTGAGGGCGAAGAACGCGATGACCAATCTTGAGACCGCCGCTTTTTATGAGAAACAGAGAAAATTCAAAAGTGCCAGGGTCTATTACGAGGCGGTAATCAACCAGTATCCCGAAACTCCCGCGGCTCAGGAAGCAAAGAGGCGGATAGAAGGTGTGATTAAAAACGACAGCGAACCCGCCACACACTCTAAACCGTGGTACAATTTATGGTAAGCCGCCGTTTTTTTTTATTGAAATTATTAGTCGGTATTTTTCTTTTGGCCACTTTTTTTCATGCTTCAGGCTGTGGTTATACGACAAAGACCGTTTTACCCGGTAATATCAAAACGATCCATGTGCCGCCGGTGAAAAATGCGATCGATCTATCGGGGGAGATCAGCGACAAGGATCGCTTTCGAGTCACCCGGCCCGGCGTGGAAGTCGATATCACAAACGCCGTGATCAACCGGTTTATTTTTGACGGGAACCTCAAAGTGGTCAGTCGTGAAAAGGCCGATGCGGTACTGGAGGCGAAACTCGTGGATTATCGCCGGGATCCGCTGCGTTACAGCGAAGGGGATGACATTCAGGAATATCGGTTGAGCTTAACCATCGACGCGACCGTGTATCTGACCAATGGCCGTAAGGTGCTATGGCATGAGAGACTCACCGGGGATACGAGCTTTTTTCTATCGGGAGCACGCGCGTTGAGCGAAGATGAAGCGGTCGTGAAAGCCGTCGAAGATCTCGCGCGCCGCGTGGTTAACAAAACGATCGAGTCATGGTGAACCCTGCGCTAGGTCCTAAGGGCGGCGCCTACCTGTTGTACGGCAAAGAGGCATTTCTTAAAAGAGAGTTTGTTCAAAAGCTCCGCGCCGATTTCTTCCCAAAGAAACAGGATCTAGAACTTGGCTTTAAGCGTTTTGAGGCGCCCGCAGACTCTTTGGGCGCGTTGATCGATTTTGTCGGCTCGCCGTCATTTTTCAGCACTAAAAAACTGGCCGTTTTCTCAGGCATTGACAATCTGGAGAGCGACGATAAGGAACGGCTCCTCGATTATTCAAACCGTGTTCCGCCGGACGCTGTTTTAGTCCTCGTTTCTGAGGAATCCAATCTCAAAAAAGATAATTTTTTGAAGCGGCTCTCGGAGCGAGCAAAACCCACGCCGTGTCACCTGCCTTTCGATAGAGATCTTCCACTTTGGGTTGAAGGGCGCGTCAGGAAGGCCGGTAAAACTATTGAACGTGATGCAACGGCCCTTTTGATTGAGCGAGTCGGTAAGGACGCGGCCGCGCTTCAATCCGCGGTTGAGCAATTGACGGTTTATACTCACAAGGAAACGCGCATCTCATTAAAAGATACTGAAACATTGCTGGGCCGGTCTGTCCAAGCAGATGTTTTCGGCTTGATCGATGCGTTGCTCGAAAAAAAAATCAGGTCAGCTTTGGAAATTCTAGAGTCCCTTCTGAAAGAAGGGGCAAGGATCTATGAAATTGTGGGGGCTTTTTCGGGGCAATTGGAACGCCTGGGAAAGATTCGGGCTTTGATGGACGAAGGCTTTCCGCAGGATACCATCGCCGAGGAATTAAGGCTCCATCCGTTCTTTGCGGGCAAAATTCTTAAACAAGCCGAGCGGATATCCAGAGTCAGGCTTCAGAAAATGACAAACAATTTGCTTCGTTGCGATGAGGCCGTCAAGACGGGTAAACTTTCAGAGAGGTTCGCGCTTCAGCACTTTGTCTTAAAGGCTTCTCTCGATTAAACCTGCGTGTTCGAAAATACGCTAAGTTTTTTTTATTTGATCTTTAGGCTTTGAGGTTTCAGCGAATTGATCTTAAGGCTGATCCGTGATTTCCGGCGCGAGGCCAGGTTCTTATGGATGATGCCTTTTTTGACCGCTTTGTCCAGTTTGGAAAATAACTGTCGTGACTCTTGAGAGGCTTCTTCGGCTTTCTTTTCCAAAATAAGGTGATTGACCTTGCGGGCGGCGGTTTTAAGCTCTGAAATGACCCGCACATTAACGGCGCGGCGCCGTTTATCGATGCGGATTTTTTTTAGTGACGATCTTCGATGTGCCATAGAGTCCTTAAATTTAAAAACGTGTCGTGTGGTTTAGTTTAAGCGCCACATTCTACAGAAAATAGAGTTTTATGTCAACTCATCGCGTTCTGGCTAAATCAGCGGGGATCATCGGCGCGCTGACCGGCGTCAGCCGGGTGCTTGGCTTTATACGGGATCTTGTGATCGCCACGGTTTTCGGGACCGGTATCAGCGCCGAGGCGTTCGTCGTGAGCTTTAAGATCCCCAACCTTCTGCGCGATCTGGTCGGAGAAGGGGCGACGAATTCGGCATTCGTACCCGTCTTGACCGAATGTTATGAAAAAAAAAGAACGGAATTCTGGGATCTGGTCTCGACACTTTTTATGTTGATGACAATGATCCTGATCGCGCTTTCGGTGCTTGGGGTCATTTTCAGTCCCCAGATCGTTGCCTTGATCGCTCCCGGGTTTATCCATTCCCAAGATCCTGAGAAATTTCCGCTCGCGGTGCGGCTGACACGCGTGATCTTTCCTTATATTTTTTTAATTGGCCTATCCGCGTTCGCGATGGGGGTTTTGAATTCGCTGAAAGAATTTACCAGTTCTTCTTTCGGGCCGATCCTTTTGAACCTCTCCATGATTATTTCTGGTTATTTTTTTGAACGTGTGTATGGACCGATGGCGCTCGTGATTGGTGTCTTGGTGGGCGGCGCTTTGCAACTTGGCTGCCAAATTCCACCGCTTTTGAAGAATGGCTTTCGGATCACGAGGCCCCATTTCAACCACGAGTCGGCAAAAAAGATAGGCAAACTGCTGATCCCGCGCGCACTCGGATCGGCATTGTATCAGATCAACGTGTTTGTCGATTCGATCCTTGCCTCTTTTGAAGGGATCGTGGGAGCCGGCGGGCAATCGGCCCTTTATTATTCGAACCGTCTTTTTCAATTGCCGCTGGCGATATTCGGCATTGCGTTAGCACAGGCAATTTTGCCGACTTTTTCAACGCAGATCGTGCGTGGTGACTTTAAAAATTTCAAAGAGACTTTTTCGTTGGCGGTTCGTTCGCTGATGCTGGTGGTGTTGCCGGCCTCCGTAGGCTTGGTGGTTTTATCCCGGCCTATTGTCCGGATCATTTTTGAGCATGGCCGGTTCAACGCTTATTCGACGGCCATCACGTCGAATGCTTTATTTTTTTATGCATTCGGGCTTTTGTCCTGTTGTTTTATCAAAATTCTTGTAAATGCGTTTTACGCGATGCAGGACACGAGGACCCCTGTGAAGACAATGACATTTTCGGTGATCTTAAATATTATCTTGAGCCTTCTGTTTATGGCCCGTTTAAAGATAGGAGGCCTCGCGCTCGCCTCGAGCCTTTCCGCGACGTTGAATGCGGGTATTCTTTACTATTCACTTAGGAAAAAAATCGGGCCGCTCGGCGGCTTTCACATCACTTCCAGTTTTTTTAAAATCTTTTCAGCCTCAGCGCTAATGGGCGCGGTGGCCTTTTTTTATAATCGGTGGGTGTTGGAGACCCATCGTTTGAGCCCAACGCATTGGCAGGCGGTGTATCTGGCGTTCGGGATCTTGTTGAGCCTTGGGGTGTATCTTATAATTGTGTGGGTGTTCCGAATAGAGGAGATGAGGAAGTTATTGAAATGGCGCAGCGCCTGATTGCACAAGGTTTAAAACTAAGAATCAACGAGCTTCCCACCAGCCCTGGCGTTTATCTTTTTAAAAATCGCGAGCAAGTCCCGGTCTACATCGGCAAGGCCCTTTCGATTAAAAAAAGAGTGATGTCCCATTTCAGGTATTTTAGCGAAGCTTTTTCCAAAGAAGGGCGGATGCTTGCGGAAATCCGAAGCATAGATTTTATTGAGACGCCTTCTGAAGCCGAGGCGCTTTTGCTCGAGGCATCGCTCGTCAAGGAGAACCAGCCAAAATATAATCAGGAATTGAAAGACGACAAGAGCTACCCGTTCTTAAAAATAACGGATGAAGAATTCCCGCGTCTTCTTGTGGTCCGCAGCAGAAAGCCGGACGGGGGAAAATATTTCGGTCCTTACACCAGCGCGAAGCTTCTGCGGCAGGCGGTCTCGATGCTTCGCAGGCTTTTTCCGATGCGTACCTGCAATCCGATGCCGGACAAAGTATGTCTGATGTACCACATCCGTCAATGTCGAGGGCCTTGCGTCGGCGAGTGTGACGCGGTGACCTACGGTCAGATCGCGAAGGAGCTTGAGCTTTTTTTGGAAGGCCGGCGGGACGTCTGGGTCAAAACGTTGTTCAAGCGCATGAAAGAGCATTCGGCGAAAAGGGAATATGAAAAAGCCAGCAGTATTTTCGAGGAAATCAAAGCATTAGAAGCCGTGCCGAAACCGGGACGGTCGGCTCAGGCGGATCGTGTGGTGATCGAATTGCTTCGCGAAGCGCTTGGTTTGCCGCGCTTGCCGCTGAGAATTGAAGGGTTCGATATCTCAAATATTTCGGGGAAAGAGGCGGTCGGGTCGATGGTGGTTTTTGTCGATGCCAAGCCGTGCCGTAAAGATTACCGCCGATTTCGTATCCAAACGGTTCAAGGGATCGATGATTACCAGATGATGCGTGAAGTGGTCCGGCGCCGCTATATGCGCTTGCTGAATGAAAAAAAGTCTCTTCCTGATCTTGTCGTGATCGACGGCGGAAAAGGTCATCTCGGTGCTGTCAAGAAGGAACTTGAGACGTTGAACCTTGCGGATTTGCCGGTGATCTCTATCGCTAAACAGCATGAGTATCTTTTCTCGCCCGAAAGGGACAAGCCCTATATTTTTCCTCAAAGCTCTCCGATCTTACAATTGGTCCAGCGCCTGCGTGATGAGGCGCACCGTTTCGCGATCACCTATCACAGGAGTCTCCATAAGAAAGAAGCGCTAAGTTCTCAGCTTGACCAGATTCCTGGCGTGGGGCCAAAAACGAAAGCAAAACTTCTTGAAAAATTTGGTACAATATCCAGGATTAAAACTTTGTCTGAAAATACTTTGGTGACGGAATTGGGTTTAAGTAAAAAAACCGTTAAAAATATAATACGAAAAACCCGCGGGGATATGAAAAATGAAATATAATTTTGGCTCCAAGCGAAAAGTCGTTGGTCTTACGCTCCTTCTCATTCTTGGGTTTTCACAGACCCTATACGCTGGGGATAAATCGCTTAAAGTCCTACGAGAGGCCGTGAGGCTCAAACCGACCGATGAGTCCGCGCATTATAATCTGGCTAACGGCCTTTTGAACCGCGGATTTTTGGATGAGGCGACCGAGGAATACCGGCAGGCGATCGGCTTAAGCCCCGGCGACGCTGATGCGCATAACAACCTGGGCGTCATCTTTTATCAAAAAGGCATGATTGATGAGGCGAGCGAACAGTTAAACGAGGCGATCAAACTCAATCCCAATCTGTCCGCCGCTCATAGTAATCTCGGCAACGTGTTTTACGCAAAAGGAGCAATTGATGACGCGATCAGCGAATACAAAAAAGCGCTGAAGATTCAGCCTAAAAATATCGAGGCTCGCGACAATTTAGATCAGGTCATTGAGAAACAAAAAGCATCGGCGGATAAGGAAAAAAAGGCCTTGGCCAAAAAGTTGACACAGGAAGAAGAGAGGAAGAAAAAAGCGGCCGCCGAAGAGGCTAAGGAACTTGAAGAATGGAAAAGCGCCCAGGCAGCCAAAAAACGCGAGGTGGCTGAGTTCTCGAAGAAAAACCGGGAAGCCGAAGAAATAAAAAAATCTGAACCGGCTGAGGTCGCGAAAAAAAACCCAGAAGTAGAAATCAAAGAGGTCGGCGAAGCTAAAAATTTCTCAGCTGCGACCGAACATTTTAACCAAGGTCTGGTTTTTTATAGCGGGGGGCATTTGGACGACGCGATCCAGCAATATAAGGAAGCCTTGAAACTCAAGCCAGACTACTCTGACGCCCACTACAGTCTTGGGATCGCTTATGAAGAGAAAGGTTCTTTAAACGAGGCCATCCGTGAATATGAAAAATATCTCATTTTGCAGCCGGGCAACGTAGACGTGATGTATAACCTCGGGTTAGCGTTGTATTACAACAAAAATTATCCTCGAGCGGTTGCGACGCTCAATCACTTTATCGAGGCCGCACCGCCGGAATATGCAAAAAAAGTAGCCGCGGCTCGAGATATTGTCCGTAAACTGACAGACGGCAAAACCAGGGAAAGCGAAAAATAATATCTTCGTGGCGGTTTCGATGTTAAAATCTACGGTTTATCGGACCGGGTGACAATATGAAAAAAGAATTATCGAACAAAATGAGGGCCGCCGCGGAGAAACTGGATGCCTTAGGGAGGTTTCTTTGACGTCCCAAAGATTCAGGCGAGGATCGGGGAACTCGAAAATAAAATTTCAAGCCCTGATTTTTGGGTAAATCCCGAATCTAAAAATGCCGTTATCCAGGAACTGAAGCGCCTTAAAAGCCAATCAGGACCGTACCTTCACTTGCAATCCGATCGACGTGATCTCGAAGGGCTTTTGGCGATCGTGGAAGAAGGAGACGCCGAGAGTTTAAAACACCTCGAAGAGGAATCTGAAAAGCTCACAAAAAAAATAGAGCTTCTTGAATTTCAGAAACTTTTAAGTGGACCGAATGACCGGAACAGTGCGATTTTGAGCATCAATGCCGGGGCTGGCGGCACCGAATCGTGCGACTGGGCGTCGATGCTTTTAAGGATGTATCATCGCTGGGCCGAAGACCAGGGTTATAAGGTCGAGATGATCGACGTGCTTGCTGGTGAAGAGGCCGGCATCAAGAACACGACGGTGCTGATCGAGGGAGATTTCGCGTACGGTTATCTCAAGTCTGAAAATGGCGTGCACCGCCTGGTGCGTATTTCGCCGTTTGACTCGAATAAACGCAGGCACACCTCGTTTGCTTCCGTCGAGATCATCCCGGAAGTGGAAGATGATATTAAAATTGAGGTGAAAGACCAGGATATCCGCGTGGATGTGTTTCGATCCGGCGGAAAAGGCGGGCAAGGCGTCAACACGACGGACTCGGCGGTTCGGATCACGCATCTGTCTTCGGGCCTCGTGGTCCAATGCCAGAACGAAAGGTCCCAAATCAAAAATAGGGCGACGGCGCTCAAGGTTCTAAAAAGCCGTCTTTATGAAAAAGAAATGAACAAGAGGCAGGCCACACAGCAGGATAGTTACAACCAGAAACAGGAAATCGCCTGGGGCAGTCAGATCCGTTCTTATGTGCTGCACCCTTACAATATGGTCAAAGATCACCGCACGGATTTTGAGACGTCGAACGCCACCGGTGTTTTAAACGGAGATTTGATCGGATTTTTGGAAGCGTATTTGAAACAGCAAAAACATGATTAATTGGATTTTATCAAAAACGATCGGCACGCAAAACAACCGGATGCTAAGGCGTTTTACGCCGACGGTTCAGCGAATCAATAGCCTCGAACCCGAAATATCCCGATTGACCGACACCGAGATTCAGGCGAAGACGCCTGTTTTCAGGGACCGCCTGAAAAATGGCGAGGCATTGGATGCCCTATTGCCCGAGGTTTTTGCTGTGGTCCGTGAAACCAGTAAGCGTGTTCTTAAAATGCGGCATTTCGATGTGCAACTCATCGGCGGGTTGGCGCTTCATACAGGAAAAATAGCGGAAATGGCGACCGGTGAAGGAAAAACGCTTGTCGCGACGTTGGCGGTTTATCTGAATGCGTTGAGCGGCAGGGGCGTGCATGTCGTGACCGTGAATGACTACCTGGCTAAACGTGACCGCGAATGGATGGGCCCTATCTATGAGTTTTTGGGCCTCACGATCGGGGCGATTCAGCACAATTCGTCTCAAGAAGAGCGCCAGCGGGCCTACGGATGTGACGTGACCTATGGGACTAACAATGAATTCGGTTTTGATTACTTAAGGGACAACATGGTGCGGCACGTCAGTCAGCGTGTTCAGAGGCCGCTTCACTACGCGATCGTCGACGAAGTTGACAGCATCCTGATAGACGAGGCAAGGACGCCGCTGATCATTTCAGGTCCTAGCGAAGAATCGACGGACAAGTATGTGCGCATCGACAAGATCATTCCGAGCTTGAAAAAAGACGAAGACTACCAAATAGAGGAAAAAACGCGGACCGTGGCGTTGACCGACAAGGGAAACAAGAAAGCCGAAGAGGCGCTCGGCGTTGAAAATCTGTACGACCCGACGAATGTCGAACTCGTGCATCACGTGAATCAGGCACTCAGGGCGCATACGCTGTTTAAGCGCGATGTGGATTATGTGGTGAAGGACAACGAAGTGATCATTGTCGACGAATTTACGGGCCGTCTGATGCCCGGCCGGCGTTATTCCGACGGCCTTCACCAGGCGCTTGAGGCGAAAGAAGGCGTCAAGGTCGAAGAGGAAAACCAAACGCTGGCGACAGTCACTTTCCAGAATTATTTCCGTATGTATGAAAAATTAAGCGGCATGACTGGCACCGCCTTAACTGAGGCGCAGGAATTTCACGAAATCTATAAGTTAGGCGTCCTTGTGATTCCCACCAACCAGCCGATGGCCCGTCAAAATTATCCCGACCAGATTTATCGCACCGAAAAGGAAAAGTTTAACGCGGTCGTCAATGCGATCGCGGAGCTCCATGTGAAAGGAAGGCCCGTGCTTGTCGGGACGGTTTCAATCGAGAAATCCGAGCATATAAGCGCGCTGCTCCGGAAGCGCCATGTGCTGCATAACGTTTTAAACGCAAAATATCATGAAATGGAAGCCGAGATCATTAAACAAGCCGGACAAAGGAGCGCGGTCACGATCGCGACGAACATGGCGGGACGTGGCACGGATATCGTGCTTGGGGAAGGCGTGAAGGGTCTCGAGGGTCTTCATGTGATCGGTACCGAAAGGCACGAGGCGCGCCGCATCGACAATCAGCTGCGCGGACGCTCGGGCCGTCAAGGGGACCCAGGCTCCTCAAGATTTTATCTTTCGCTCGAAGATGACCTGATGAGGATTTTTGGGTCGGAAAGAATTTCAGGCCTGATGCAGCGGCTCGGCATGGAGGAAGGCCAGGAGATAGAGCACCCATTCATTACCCGCGCGGTCGAGAATGCCCAGAAACGCGTCGAAGGGCGCAATTTTGAGATCCGAAAACAGCTCCTTGAATACGACAACGTGATGAGCCGCCAGCGTGAGGTGACTTATGAGGAACGCCGGAAAGTGCTTGAGGGTGAAAATTTAAGGGACCATTTTCTGGGGATGATCGAAGAAGTGACGGATGGGATCACCGCCGATTATTCGCCAAATGATGAGGAAAGTTTTAAAGGGTTGACTGAGCGGGTACGAAAAATTTTCCCGGTATCTGTTGAAGGGCTTGAGGGCAGCGCCGGTGATGCGCTTGCGGATGCGATCATCGAAAAGGCCAAGGTAGCCTACGAAACGAAAGAAAAAGAGATCGGGGAAGAGCCTTTAAGGCATCTGGAGCGGATGATTCTTCTGGATGTGGTAGATTCCAAATGGAAAGACCATCTGAGAAACACGGACAACTTAAGGGAAGGTATCGGCCTGAGGGCTTATGGCCAGAAAGATCCTCTTGTGGAATACCGGCGTGAGGCTTTTGAGGCGTTTCAAGAAATGATCTACGCCATCAAAGAAGATTCTTTAGAATTTATTTTCCGGGTACAGCCGTTAGTGCCTAAAAAAATGGCGCCAATGCCCGTGAAAAAAGTGGTGCCTTTAAATTTTCTTCACCCGGATCCCGGCAAGGTGACACCACCGATCCGACCTTCTGAGGTCATGCCAAGCAATTTTAATAATGAACTGATCAACGGCTCTGATGTATCCGCTGAAAAAGCTTCGATGCCACACCCCACAGTTCACGCCCATGACAAGGTGGGCCGTAATGACCCTTGTCCTTGCGGAAGCGGCAAAAAATATAAAAAATGCCATGGGCAATAAGGCAGCGGCTTGACCTTGAGCCGGTTTAAGTATTTATTTTTTACGACTCTTTCCGCCATTCTCTTGGTATTGCCGTTTCATTTCGACACATTAGGATTTGTCGCTTATTTCGCGTTGATCCCCTACTTTTTTACTCTTGATTCCAAGACAGCCGGCGGCGCTTTTAAATATTCATATCTATTCGGGCTCCTATTTTTTTGTCTCTTGGGATATTGGCTCACGAATGTGAATATTATCGGTTTTGTGCTGCTGGCGGCTTATTTTGCGCTCTATTTTGCTTTTTTTGGGTTTTTTGCCGCGATGTTTTTGAACCCGCCCGCTGAGTTCGAAAAAATAAGCGCCAAATTTTTGTTAAAAACTATTATTTTTATTCCGGCGTTTTGGGTCACCTTGGAGGTTTTGAGGGGGTGGGTACTGGGCGGTCTTCCGTGGGCCTTGCTCGGATACAGCCAATGGAAAAATATCGTGTGGATCCAAATAGCCGACATCACGGGCGCGTACGGCGTTTCGTATTTTGTGTTGGCTGTGAATGTGGCATTGTATCAGATGATCCGGATTTTACTGATCAAACCGGATGTGATGTTACTCTTGGGCGTTTCAAAAGAAGCCAAGATAAAAATACTGACCACGATCTCGGGCTTTTTATTGGCCGCTCTCTTTCTGGTTTCCGGTTACGGGATGACGATTTTGAAATTAAGAGAGTCGTATTATAGCTCGTCGGCTGATAAAGCGGCTTTACGTGTTTCCGTCTTGCAGGGAAATATCCCTCAAGAAGAGAAATGGGATTCCAAGATAAAGAATATTATTTTCGAGAAATACAAACGATTGACGTTCATGAGTGCCATTGAAAAATCGGACCTTATCGTCTGGCCCGAGACGTCTTTTCCCGGTTTTCTGGAAGACGAACCGGTGATGGCCGCGCAGCTCAGGAATGTGGTGCGCCAATCCAGGACCGATGTGTTGGTCGGCGCCCCGACCTGTGGTGATCTGGAGAAGGGCCTACGCTTCTATAACAGCGCTATTTTTTACGGGCCTGATGGCGAGGAAAGAAAAAGGTACAACAAGGTGCACCTGGTACCCTTTGGTGAGTATGTGCCGTTTGAGCCGTTCTTAAGTTTTATAAGAAATTTTGTCCAGATCGGTCATTTCACGGCGGGCGAAGAGCGTACCATCTTCACGATGGTCACGCGTTATCAGAAGATCAATCTCGAGGTAAAATTCGCTGCCCTTATCTGTTATGAGGATATTTTTCCAGGACTTGTCAGGGAATTCTGCAACAATGGCGCCGACTTTTTAGTCAACATGACGAACGACGCCTGGTTTGGTAAAACCTCGGCGCCTTATCAACACGCCCAAGCCTCCGTTTTTCGAGCCGTCGAAAACCGTGTGAATGTCGTCAGGGCTACTAATACGGGTTTTTCTTGCTTTATTTCCCCTGAAGGAAGGATCCTGGATTCCGTGAAAGAGAATGGAAAAGAGATCTTTGTGACGGGCCATAAAGGAGCTATCCTGACTTTAAGGAAAGAGAAGACCTTTTATAACCGTTTTGGGGATGTTTTTTCCGCTTTTTGCTTTTTTCTTTGCTTTCTGGCCTATAAAGATCTCTCCCGGAACAAGCGCTACGCGCGTCTTTAAGTGATCTAAAGCAAATTTTACTTCTGTTTTATTGACTTCCCACGTTACAGCCGATATAATAAATCACTTGTTTCTGTTTCCTAACAATACGAAAATAAATAGGTTATGAACAAAGCGAACGAATTGATTAAAGAACGTTTTAAGAAATTAGAGTCCATCAAAGCGATGGGTGTGGACCCTTTTGGCGGCAGGTTTTTGAAGGAAAATCTGATCGCGGACCTCGTGAAAGGCTACGCGGAACATCAAAGGATCCGGACCGCTGGCCGTTTGTCTGCCATGCGGCTGATGGGGAAAACGACGTTTTGCGATCTAAAGGACGAGAGCGGTCTCGTACAGCTTTATATGAAGCAGGACCATCTGGGCGACCAGCAATTTCAGCTCTTTCAAAGTCTGGATATCGGCGATATCGTCGGCGTCGAAGGTGAATTTTTTAAGACAAAGACAGGCGAGGTCTCAATTCGCGTGGATACCTTATCTTTATTATCGAAAAGCCTCCGTCCGATGCCGGAAAAATGGCATGGCCTGAAAGACGTGGAGATCCGCTACCGGCAGCGTTATCTGGATCTGATCTCCAATGATGAAACCAAGGAAATTTTTAAAAAACGGTCTCAAATTATCCGATCGATCCGGCGCGTCTTGGATGAAAAAGGGTATCTTGAGGTGGAAACACCGATGATGCATCCGATCCCCGGAGGCGCGGCCGGCAAACCGTTTAAGACGCATCATGAAGCGCTTGGCATTGACCTTTTTCTTCGCGTGGCGCCTGAGCTTTATTTGAAGAAACTTTTGGTCGGCGGTTTTGACAAAGTCTATGAGATCAATAAAAGCTTTCGCAACGAAGGCATATCGACGCGGCATAATCCCGAATTCACCATGCTCGAAGTGTATACCGCTTATCATGATGTGAACGATGTGATGGATCTTTGCGAGGAATTGGTCAAAAAAGCGGCGCTAACTATTCATGAGTCCCTTTCAATCCAATTAGAGGGCCATAAGCTTGATTTGAATAACTGGCAGCGTCATTCATTCGCAAAAATAATGAAGGACTTGTACGACATAGATCCTGAAGATACGACGGATGTTTGGATAAAAAAATTGGCCAAAAAGGGTATCAAGATTGAATCGAGAGACGGGAAGGAGATTTCCAGGACATTCGTAATTAATCTTATTAGCGATGCTATAACTCCAGGAAGATCAATGGAAGGCAAACCAGTTTTTGTTACAGATTATTTTTCGGAAATTTCTCCGCTAGCACGGCGTAGCAAGAAGAATCCGCTATTAAGCGATCGTTTCGAACTTTACATCAATGGAATGGAAATTGCGAACGGTTATTCAGAACAAAATGATCCGTTGGAACAGCGCAGGCGTTTTGAAGAAGAGCTTTTAGAGACTGGTAAGGGCCACGAATTTTTGGACGAAGATTACCTTATTGCTTTAGAACACGGCATGCCGCCGGCCGGAGGGCTCGGGATCGGGATCGACCGATTGGTGATGGTTTTGACGCACCAACCTTCGATCCGTGAAGTCATTTTGTTTCCTCAGATGAAGCCGGAAAAGAGTTCTTGATGATGGGTTATGAATGGCTGATCGCGAAACGTTACGTCTGGTCAAAACGGCGTCATCCGTTTGTCGGCGTGTTGAGCACGGTTTCGGTTCTGGGCATCTCCGTAGGCGTGGCGGCGTTGATCGTAGTGCTTGCCGTGATGAACGGCTTTGACCAGGATTTAAAAAATAGGATCATTGGAACTCATGCGCACCTGGTGGTCGAAAAAGAAGGATTGATCGACAACTATGTGAGTTTGATAGAGAGGCTTGAAAAATTTTCCGTGGTGAAAGGTGCCGCTCCGTATGTGGAAGCGCAGGCGCTGGTCCAAAAGGACAGTTGGGCAACCGGTGTACTGGTGCGCGGCCTTGATGCGAAAAGAGAAAAAAAGGTGTCAAAATTTTATGACTATCTGACCGAAGGTGGTTTGGGGACCCAACCGGACAGCGTGGTGATCGGGTCGGAACTTGCGAAAAGGTTTCGCGTAAGAAAAGGGGATACGCTGTCGGTCCTATCCCAAGATTCCCAGAAGCCCATGGCCTTCCGCGTGGATGGATTTTTTACATCAGGGATGTACGAATATGACGCGAACCTTATTTTTTTAAACCTCGGGACCGCGCAGCAACTTTTTGGATTGGGAAGTACGGTGAGCGGGATCTCCGTTTCGCTGCGGGACGCGGAAAAGGCTAGCGACGCGAAGCAGACGATCCAAGCGGCGCTCCAATTCCCTTATTACGTCAGGACCTGGATGGACATGAATAAAACGCTTTTCGGCGCCCTGCGTCTTGAAAAGATCGTGATGTTCCTTATTTTAGCGCTGATCATTCTTGTGGCCTGTCTGAATATTGCCGGAAGCCTCACGATCCTTGTGATGGACAAGACAAAAGACATTGGCGTATTGAAGTCTCTCGGTGCGACGCCGATGAGTCTCATGAAAATTTTCGCGATGGACGGTCTTTTTGTGGGTCTGACCGGATCGATGATCGGATTTGTGATCGGCACTAGCCTTTGTCTTGTCCTTAAGCGTTACTCATTCATCGATCTGCCGAAGGAAATTTATTACATGGACCGTTTGCCGGTCCAGATGAGCGCCATGGATGGCGCCTCGATCATGGCGGTGGCGGTGGTCTTAAGCTTCTTGTCCGCACTGTATCCCGCGGTCATGGCCGGCCGCCTGGATCCGGTCAAGGCGTTGCGTTATGAGTAAATCTGGTTTTTACGAAGTGGTTTCAGATCCGGTCTTACGAGGTTCAAACGAAACAAGTATTGAAGCCTTTGGTCTCAGCAAGGTATACTGGGATGGCGGTCGGAGCCTTGAAATTTTAAAAGATATAACTTTTTCAGTAAGACCCGGCGAAGGCGTCGCTATTTTGGGTCCGTCAGGCTCAGGCAAGACGACGCTTCTAAATATCCTTTCCGGTTTGGATAAGCCAAGTGCCGGCGAGGTGAGGCTTCAAGGGGTTTCGATGAGCCGTCTGAGCGAAAAAGACAAGGCGGATTTTCGGAACAAAACGATAGGATTTATTTTTCAATTTTACCATCTATTATCCGAATTGACGGCGTTAGAGAACGTGATGTTACCGGCGCTGATCGGAAAAAACAGCGGATCGGTTTCTCAGAGCAAGCTTAAGGCTGAGGCGCTGTTGGAGCGCGTGGGTTTAAAAGAGAGGACGCGTCATTTTCCAAACGAGCTCTCGGGCGGTGAGCAACAACGCGTCGCGATCGCCCGCTCGTTGATGAACGACCCTAAGATCCTTTTTTGTGATGAGCCGACGGGAAACCTTGATATTCGTATGGGGCTGGAGATCGCCGAACTCTTGAGAAGCCTTTTTGACAAGGAGCAAAAAACGGTGTTGGTCGTGACGCACGATGAAAGGATCGCTAGAGTCGCCAACCGTGTCTGGAATATCGTGGACCGGGACTGGCAAAGATAGGGAGAAAAAATGGGCCTTAAAATTTATCTGGACGGTAAACTCGTAGACAAAAGCGAAGCCGTCGTCAGCGTGTTTGATCACGGGCTTTTATACGGCGACGGCGTTTTTGAGGGGATCCGTTGCTACGATAGTCTCGTCTTTAAGCTCAGTGAACATCTAGATCGTTTATTTGAATCCGCGCGCACGTTGAAACTCGATGTGCCGTTATCAAAAAAGGCGCTGCAAGCAGCGGTCATTGAGACGCTTAAGGCCAATGGGCTAAAAGACGCATATATCCGTCTGGTCGTGACGCGTGGGGTCGGCGATCTTGGACTTGATCCCAGAAAATGCGAGAAGGCCACACTTTTTATTATCGCCGATAAGATCAGGTTATATCCGAAAGAGTATTATGAGAAAGGATTGGAGTTGGCCACGGTCCCCACGGTGCGTAATCACCCCGAGGCGCTCAACCCGCAGCTTAAGACGCTCAACTATTTGAACAATATTCTCGCGAAAATCGAAGCCACGAATGCCGGTGTTGACGAAGCGATTCTATTGAACACCCAAGGCTACGTCACCGAATGCACCGGAGAAAATATTTTCTATTTGAAGGGACAAACCGTCGTGACGCCGCCGACGTATGTGGGCATTCTGAAAGGAGTCACACGCGATGCCGTGATGCGTCTTTCAAAAGAGATCGGCTTGACGGTGGAGGAAAATCCGTTTACGCGGCACGACCTCTACACCGCGGACGAGGTTTTTCTCACCGGAACCGCGGCGGAGATCGCTCCGGTGGTTAAGATTGATAACCGGATTATTGGTCTTGGTCGCCCCGGAAAAGTGACGCTTAAATTGATGACGGAATTTAAAAAATTGACGCTGAAGGAAGGCGTCCGATACGAAGTGAGTGAAGTGCATGCTCTGCGATGAATGCGGGAAAGATAAGGCGACGGTTCATCTGACCGAGATTATCAACGAGCAGATCACCAAGTTGAATCTTTGTGAAACGTGCGCCAAAGAAAAAGGATCCGATGTCGAGCAGCATTTCGGGATCTCGGACCTTTTGACGGCGTTGTCGGATGTGGAGGCACCGGCTCCAGGCGCCGCGCCCGGCAGCCCCGCAGTAAAAAATAAATGTCCGCACTGCGGGTTGACCTATGAAGATTTTAAAAAAATAGGAAGGCTGGGCTGCAGTGAGTGCTACGTGACGTTTAAGGTGAGCCTCGCGCCTCTTCTGAAGAGAATTCACGGTTCCAACCAACATCTTGGTAAAGTGCCGAACGCCGTCGTGATGAAAGAGCAGAAAGTGCTGTCCAAGATTCACGAGGAGCTGGAGACGGTAAAGGTGGAGCTCCAGAAGGCCATCAAGAAAGAAGAATTCGAGGAAGCGGCCACGTTGCGCGATAAAATAAAATTTTTGGAGAAAAAGGCAAAAGAAACAAAATGAAGGTCGACCATCTTTTAAAGCAGACGTGCGAATGGCTCAAAGGTTCAGGGCCCAATTCGGATATCGTGATGAGTTCGCGCGTGCGTCTGGCGAGAAATCTTGAAAAAATTCCGTTTTCCCACTGGGCCGCGAAGAAGCAGGAAAAAGAAACGCTTGAAAATCTCGAGCGGATCGTGACAGGCTCGGACATGCTGAGTAACGGCCTCAATGTACGCATGAATGAGATCGATGACGTGGACAAACAGTTCTTGTTGGAAAGGCATCTGGTGAGCCGCGAGCATATTGTTCAGCCCGACTTTAAGTCGGTGCTAATCGGCGAAAAGGAAGTGATTAGTGTGATGATCAACGAAGAGGACCATCTGAGGATTCAGGTGATGCAGTCGGGATTCAACCTGCAAGAATGCTGGAGGATCGCGAGCCGTTTGGATGATTCACTGCACAAGCGGGCAAAGTTCGCTTTTAGCAGCGAGTGGGGGTATCTCACGGCGTGCCCGACGAATACCGGCACCGGCCTTCGTGCTTCCGTGATGCTTCATCTGCCGGCACTGGTGATGACCAAACAGATCAGCCGCGTGCTTCACGCGATCACAAAACTGGGAATGACGGCGCGCGGGCTTTATGGGGAGGGGACCGAGGCTGAGGGCAATTTTTTTCAGATATCGAATCAGATCACGATGGGATCCGCCGAGGAGGACATCATCGATAATCTGGAGCGCATCATCCGGCAAGTGACCGGCCACGAGGAAAATGCGCGCAAAACGTTGATGAAACAAAACCGCGAGGTGCTTCAGGACAAAATTTGGCGTTCCAACGGGACGCTACGCAGTGCGCATATTATGAATACCAAAGAAACGATGGGGCTTCTGTCAATGGTGCGGCTGGGCGTTGACATCGGCCTCATCAATGACATTGACCGGCGCGCGGTGAACGAGCTTTTTATTTTGACGCAGCCGGCGCACCTTCAAAAAATTGAGGGACGAATTTTAAGTTCGGCCCAACGTGATGTGAAAAGGGCCAATTTGATCCGCCGACGGCTGGAAGGCCTGTAAAATATTAATTCAAGTCATCATTAACGGAGAGAAAAAACATGTTTAATAAATTTACAGAACGCGCCCGGAAAGTTATTTTACTCGCTAAGCAGGAAGCCAAGCGTTTTAACCATGACTATATCGGCACGGAGCATGTCTTGCTCGGACTTTTAAGAGAAGGGGAAGGGGTCGCTGCGGCGGTGCTTCAGAGCCTCGGCATGAATCTGAATAATATCCGCCTCGAAGTGGAGAAACTCGTTCAGATAGGCCCGACGACCGTTGTTTCTGGTGATCTTCCTTTTACGCCCAAGGCTAAAAAAGTCATGGAGCTTGCGATGGAAGAGGCACGAATGCTCGGCCACAATTATATCGGCACGGAACATTTATTGCTCGGGCTGATCCGTGAAGGCGAGGGCGTCGCCAGCCAAGTATTCATGAACATGGGGCTTGATCTTGAAAAAGTGAGGGAAGAAGTGATCAAGCTTTTGGGTTCTACGACGCCTGGTTCGCAGTTTAGCACGCCTCCTGTGTCTGGAGGCGGCGGTGGGCAGGTTTCCAAGACAAAAACGCCGGCGCTTGACGCGTTTGGCCGTGACCTCACGAAACTTGCCAAAGAAAATAAACTGGATCCTGTCATTGGCCGCGAAGACGAAATCGAGCGCGTCATGCAGACATTATCACGCCGCCGGAAAAATAATCCTGTTCTCTTGGGTGAAGCGGGCGTCGGAAAATCTGCGATCGTCGAAGGTCTCGCGCAAAAAATCGTGAGCGGCGATGTGCCTGAGATCTTGAAAAATAAGCGCGTGATCACGCTTGATTTAGCTCTGATGGTGGCCGGCACCAAATACCGTGGACAGTTTGAGGAAAGAATCAAGGCCGTGATGGATGAGATCAAGCGGACAGAGAATATCATCATGTTTGTGGATGAGCTTCATACGCTCGTGGGCGCTGGCGGCGCCGAAGGAGCGATCGACGCATCCAACATATTAAAACCGGCGTTGGCACGCGGTGAGATCCAATGCATCGGCGCGACGACGCTCGATGAATATAGAAAGTACATTGAAAAAGACTCCGCGCTTGAACGGCGTTTTCAGACGATCATTATTGATCCGCCGTCTGTCGAGGAGACGATCCTGATCTTGCGCGGTTTGCGGGATAAATATGAAGCTCACCACAAGATCAAAATACTGGATACGGCGCTTGAAGCGGCGGCTAAGTTAACCGATCGATATGTCGCCGGCCGATTTTTACCGGATAAGGCGATTGATGTCATCGATGAGGCGGGGGCGCATGCGCGGTTATCGACTCACACCGCTCCGGTAGAGGTGAAGGAGCTTGAGAAAAAACTTGAGCTTTTAAAAAGAGAGAAAGAGGACACGATCAAGGATCAGGACTTTGAGAAGGCCGCGGCCCTGAGAGACCAGGAAAGAGAGCTCCGGCGCTTGGTGGACAAAACCAAGAAAGAATGGATGGAATCAAGATCGAAAGTGGAACTAGAAATCGGGGAGGAAGAAATCGCCAGAATTATCGCCAAGATGACGGGGATCCCAATATCGAAGCTTGAAGAAAAAGAGACAGCGCGTCTTCTGAGAATCGAAGAGGAATTAAGACAGCGTGTGGTTGGGCAGGAAGAAGCGATTTCAACAATCGCTCACGCGGTGAGGCGCTCGCGCGCCGGCTTAAAAGACCCGCGCCGCCCGATCGGTTCTTTCATCTTTTTAGGACCCACCGGCGTCGGGAAAACGCTTTTGGCGAGGGCCTTGGCTGAATTTATGTTCAACGACGAGAACGCTCTGATCACGTTTGATATGTCGGAATATATGGAAAAATTTAACGTATCGCGTTTGATCGGCGCTCCTCCCGGCTATGTGGGTTATGAAGAGGGCGGTCAGTTGACGGAACGTGTGCGCCGCCGGCCCTATTGCATTGTGCTTTTGGATGAAATTGAAAAGGCGCATCCCGATGTTTTTAACATGTTGCTTCAGGTGCTCGAAGAGGGGCGACTGACCGATTCCCTGGGCCGGAAGGTGGACTTCAGGAACGTGCTGCTGATCATGACCTCGAATATCGGCGCGGATCTTTTGCGGAAACAAGGCAGCATCGGATTCAAGGCGCAGGAGTTTTCTACGGATTATAAGGACATGAAGGCCAGGCTTATGGAGGAGGTCAAAAAGACCTTCAAGCCGGAATTCATCAACCGTGTGGATGATATTGTGGTCTTCCAAAAACTCACACGCGAAGATCTGTACAAGATCGTTGAGATCGAGATCGATCAGCTGAGAAAGCGCTTGAGCGAAAGAGACATTGAGATCCAGCTTGATCAAAAAGCAAAAGACTTTCTCATTAACAAAGGTTTTGATCTGATGTACGGCGCGCGGCCTTTGAAGCGCACGCTTCAGCGGTATTTGGAGGATCCTCTCGCCGAAGAGATGATCTCCAAAAGGATAAAGCCCAACGAGATCATCCATGTTTCTGTGAAAGATGATGACCGCCTGATCTTTGAACAAGGCGCCAACATCACGTCGTAGGCTTTTGTGCTGATCATCGTATGGGATCAAAATGAAAGCCAGGTCGAAAGCTAAAAAAAATAGCAGCCGGTCGGCAGTAAAGATCGCGCTAATTTTTCTATTGATCGGTGGTTCTTTTCTTATCCTGAAACACAGAAAAGAAACTTTTGTAAAGGAGTGTACGCGGCTTTTAGAATCTTCCCTGAGCCACGGCACGGATTATAAAGTCCACATCGGAAAGGTGAGCGGCCGGTTGGTGGGTTCCATCAGCTTTAAAGATATTCACGTGGACGCGCCATGGCTGCCAGAGGAAGAAACATCGGTTTTTCGGGCCGACGAGATCCGTTTTAATTATCATTGGCCCGATTTTTTCTCTAAAAAGCCTAACTCAAGTATAGAAGTGGTTGTGACGAAGCCCGTGGTTTACTGGCGGCCAAGGGTAGGTTTAAAAAAACCAGAATTTCCTTTTTTTAGCTGGATACGCGATTGGGCGATTTCCCAAAAAAACCGTTTCGTTGTGCGGCTGAAATCCATGACGGTGATCATGGGTTATCAAAAAAAGGAATTGAAGGGCATCGACATCAGTTACGAGGATCGCCAGTTCCACGCGGAGATCCCGCTGTCACATCTGAAGCTTGGCGGTTCGGACCTTTCTTCGGTAATAAAATTGGAAGGCCGGTTCGAATCCGGTAATACGATCGCCGAAGATACCATGACCGGCCAGATCACGACCGAAGGGACTGTGATCAATTGGAAACCGTTGGCGGAGGAGGCAAAGCTCAATTTTGATCTTTCAAGGAAAAGTTTCCGCGTGAATACGATAAATTTTTTGGGTGGCGTTGAAATTACGGGGCGGGTGGATATCGCTGATGATTATAATATGGATTTTACTATGAAGGCCGAGAACTACCCGTTAGCGAATCTAGTTCCTTTTTTTGGTTTTGAAAAAGAGTCCGTGGCGCGCGGCCGCATCGATACGGTGACCCGTTTTCATGGAAGTCTTTGGGCTCCCGCGGTTGAAAGCCGTTGGCGCATTTATGAAGGATGGCTTGGCAAGAAAGCGTTCAAAGCCATGGATGTCAGCGCCGAGGGAGTTTATCCGACGGTGCGGATCACGGATTCCAGGATCTTGTTGGAGGATGGTTCCTCGATGCGTATCGCCGATACGACGCTGGAGGCGCGGGAACTTTTTAAGGCAAAAACTTATGAAACACTCGTTGCGGAAGCGCAACAGGAGACCGTTGTCTGGGGCGATTGGGAGCTTAGCCGCCAGAAAGACAGCAGCGACCGGCCCGAATTTATGATGCAAAGGAACTTCGGAGACAAGACGAATGTCCACTTTACAAAATTCAGCACGGATAACAAACCCGCGGAGACGCGTGACAGTAAAAACATGGAGGTCGGCTTCGAATACAGGCTGCGTGCCAAGGACTCGCTCAAGTTCGAGCTGCGTGACGATGAGGAGTTTGTCGGTGTTGAGCGGAAAATGAAATTTTGATGAAAAATATTATCGAAGATTTTGGATACCGCGCCGTTCGGTTTATTGAGTATTTGGGCGGCGCGTTTATGCTTTTTGTCCAAACGATTTTCTGGATCGCGGTGCCGCCGCTTAAGTCACGTCATATTTTTGAGCAGATGTCGAAGATCGGCGTTAACTCACTGCCGATCGCCACACTGACCAGTTTTTTTATCGGGGTCGTTTTGGCACTTCAAAGCGCCTACCAGATGAAAAAGGTGGGCGCTTTGATGTATATTCCGAGTTTGGTCTCAATTTCGATCACCCGTGAGATCGGGCCGGTGATTACCGCGCTCGTAGTGGCCGGAAGGGTCGGCGCTTCCATTGCCGCGGAACTGGGGAGTATGAAGGTCACCGAGCAGATAGATGCGTTGGAGACGCTGGCGACGAATCCGGTCAAATACTTGGTCGTGCCTCGATTTATCGCGTTGTTCATGATGCTCCCGCTTCTGACGATTTATGCGGACATCATCGGAATTTTTGGCGGTTACATCGTATCGGTATATAAGCTCGGATTATCCCACGCGCTCTATATCAAGATGAGCTTTGATTCGCTTGTGCTGAAAGACATTTTTACGGGTCTTTTTAAGACTTTGATTTTTGCGTCTATCATTTGCATCATTTCGTGTTTTGAGGGAATGAAGGTTTCGGGAGGCGCCGAAGGCGTAGGGGCCGCGACAACAAAGGCCGTCGTGACCTCATTCATTTTAATCATCGTTTCTGACGCGATTTTTACGATGATCTTTTATTTTATAACCTAAGTCGATATGATCGAAGCCGTCAAGCTTTTGAAGTCGTTCAATGGACACTTGATCTTAAATGAGCTCAGCCTCAGCGTACGGAAGGGCGAGACGCTCGTAATTATTGGCAGATCGGGCTGCGGCAAAAGTGTCTTATTGAAGCACTTGATCGGCCTTTTAAAACCGGATAGAGGCGAGATACTGATCGATGGCATCAACATGGCGGGCTTGTCATCAAAAAAAATAAACAAGCTTCGGTTGCGTTTTGGGATGCTCTTTCAAGGCTCCGCGCTTTTTGATTCACTGACGGTGGGTGAGAATGTGGGTTTTTCGCTGATCGAACACACGCCGTTGAGTCAGCCCGAGATCCAGCAGCGCATCGAGGAGTCCCTGGAGCTGGTGGGACTCGAAGGCATTGAGGATTTGAAACCTTCGGAGCTTTCAGGCGGAATGAAAAAGCGGGTGGCGCTGGCGCGCGCGATTTGCATGCGGCCAGAGATTTTGTTGTATGATGAACCGACGACGGGGCTTGATCCGATCATGGCGGGCGCGATCAACGATTTGATCATCGAGATGAATGACAAACTGAAGGTCACTTCGATCATCGTCACGCACGACATGACGAGCGCCTATAAAATCAGCAGCCGCATCGCGATGATGTATCAGGGAAAGATTGTGCAGGTCGGATCGCCGGACGAGATCCGGAATTCCAAGGATCCGGTGGTCAAACAATTTATTACGGGGTCGGTCTCCGGCCCGATCACCGATGCCCAGTTTAAAAGTTTCGAACAAATACAAGGAGAACACCACTCATGAATCCCGTTAGACCTTTTTCTGCGGCCTGGTTTAATTAAGAGGTGCCGGTGAATCCACATTTTTCAAATAATTCTAGAATTATAACAGGAGGTCTAACGGGATGAAGAAGGCGAACCTTGAGCTCAAGGTGGGCATTTTTGTTTTTTTTGCGCTGGTGGTTTTAATCATGCTGGTGTTCAAGGCAGGCGATTTTTACATGAAACCGGGTTATACGGTGCGCCTGATCTTTGATTTTGTCAGCGGGATTGACAGAGGCTCTGCGGTGAGGCTTGCAGGCGTCGGTGTGGGAGAAGTGAGCGGGATCCGCATTATCCGGAGCGCCGAAGGAGCCACGCAAGCGGAGGTGATGGCGCGTATCGATCAAGGCATCGCTATTGAAGAGGATGCTGATATCCGGATCAACGCGTTGGGGCTTTTGGGTGAAAAATATGTGGAAATTCTACCAGGCACGGCGGGGAACAAAATACTGGGCAATGGGAGCGTGTTGACAGGCAAAACGCCGGTTCTTTTGGATAAACTCACGGAGTCAGGCAATCGCCTGGTCCATAAAATGGAACGAACGGTCGATAACATCAATGAGGTGGTGACCGACCCGAAATTTAAGGAGTCCGTGAAAAATACTTTTGGAAGCTCCGAAAGGGTGACTAAAAATCTCGAATCGACCACCGATGATTTAAAAGACGCCGCAAAATCTGCCCGTATCGTGTTGGGACGGCTGAGAGACGGCGAGGGGAGTATCGGAAGGCTTATGAAGAATGATCAAATGGCCAAAGACCTGGAGGATTTTGTGAAGGACATTAAAGCGCACCCGTGGAAATTGTTCAAGAGGAATTAAAATGACATTCGCATTTATCCGGGTCCTTTTTATTTTGCTGAGCACCGTGGTGGGGTTTCAGCTCGGTAGCGCCTTTCAAGGATTTGGAAGTTCTTGGGGGTTGATCGGCGCCGGCATTGGAGCGGTGATTGCTCTTCTGGTGATCCTTATTGAAAAAACCATCGGGAAGGTTTCCATGCGAGGTCTTTCCGCGGCTGTTTTCGGGCTGATCCTGGCGTTCATTGTTTCGAAATTCCTCACTGCCGCGATCGACCTGGTCCCTGAGATCGGGCCAGAGGCCTCGTCGACGCTGAAACTTGTGATCGTCATGATCCTTTCCTATTTTGGGATGGTTTTTTCGATGCGCGGCAGGGATGAGTTTAATATCATTATTCCTTATGTAAAGTTTGAGCGTCAGGACCAGAAGGATACGATATTGATCCTCGACACGAGCGTTATTATTGACGGCAGGATCCTGGATATATGCCAGACAAAATTTGTCGAGGGACGTTTTGTGGTCCCAAAATTCGTTCTGAAAGAGCTGCAGCAGGTGGCCGATTCCCAGGATGCTTTAAAGCGAACCCGCGGAAGGCGGGGTTTGGATATTTTGAATGAATTGAAGAAAAAGCCGAATATCAGTGTCAAGATCCACGAGGAGGATTTTGCGGATATCTCCACCGTGGATGAGAAATTGGTAAGGCTAGCCAAACTTTTAGGCGGGAAGGTACTGACCACGGATTTTAACTTGAACAAAGTGGCCGAATTTCAGGGCGTCACAATCCTTAACATCAATGATCTGGCCAATGCGCTTCGTCCGGTGGTATTGCCGGGCGAGATCTTAGAGGTAAAGCTTGTGAAAGAAGGTAAAGAGCACAATCAGGCCATTGGATATCTCGGCGACGGGACGATGGTGGTTGTCGATAACGCGAAGCGTGTTTTAGGAAATACTCCGCGCATCGCCGTCACTTCGGTTTTACAGACGGCCGCGGGCCGCATGATCTTTGGCAGGCTTGAATCCGATAAGCCTGACAATAAATAGTGGGGATGAAGATCGCGGCCATTGTTCCGGCGGCGGGTCAAGGCAGGCGTTTAAAAACCCGAAGGTTAAAGGCGCTTGTCTCCGTGTTGGGCCGGCCGCTGATCGTGCATACACTGAGGAGCTTGAAAAGATCGTTTCATTTTCATGAGATCATAGTGATTGTCCCGGCGGATCGTCTGGAGGATTTTAAAAATATTTTAAAGCGGCATGCGCTAGGTGCCGTACGCGTCATTCCAGGCGGTCGGACGCGCGCCGAGTCGGTAAAGAACGGGGTTAAAAATGTATCGAAAGTTTCTCAGTGGATTTTGGTGCATGACGCGGCGCGGCCTTGGGTGAATAAGCATTTAGTTCATCAGTTGATCCGATCCGCAAAAAAAACAGGCGCAGCGACGCTGGCAATAGCGGTGACTTCGACCGTGAAACGAGTCAACGCGAATCAACAAAAAATCGTGAGGACAGAAGACCGCGATTCGTTGGTTCTGACACAGACGCCGCAGGTTTTTAAAAAGAGCCAATTGATCAGGCGTTATCAGGTTTTAGGGCCCAAAGCGCTTTTAGCGACTGATGAGGCGGCATTGTTCGATGGTTCCCGGATCAAGGTAAGCGTCGTCCCGGGCGACGAAAGGAATATTAAGATCACCACGCCTCAAGATGTCGATCTTTTTAAATTTTACATGGGGAGAAAGTAAGGCACCGGATGCGAGTTGGCATCGGATATGATATTCACGCGCTTAAAAAGGGCCGGAAACTTGTTTTAGGCGGCGTGACGATTCCTCATTCCCAAGGCCTTTTCGGGCATTCCGACGGTGACGCGCTGCTTCATGCGATCGTCGATGCGGCGCTTGGTGCGATGGGCGAAGGAGATATTGGTGAATATTTTTCGGACAAGGATGCCCGGTATAAAAACGCGGACAGTCTTTTGTTTGTCAAAAAAATTCGCCTGCTTTTAAGCGTCAAAAAACTGAAGATCGGGAATATTGATTCCACAGTGATCGCCGAAGAGCCAAAGCTTTATCCTTATAAGAATAAGATGAAGGAAAAGATCGCGGCTGCGTTTGGAATTCCGGCTGCGCGCGTGAATGTCAAAGCCAAGACCCATGAAGGTTTTGGCGAGATCGGAAAGAAACGGGCGATTGCGTGTTTTGCGGTTGTCCATCTGGTTAAAGGATGATGGCTATGATTTGGATCCAGCATTTGGCGGTGTTCCTGTTTATTCTGGGCGTCGTTAAAGTGTTCGTTTACAAACTTTTCTTTAAGGGCGAAATTAAGGCTACGCTTGAACGAGACCCCTCGGCGACAAGTGAGCTATCGGTGATTTTCACTTATCCTGGGATCCACGCGCTTTTTTATTACCGTGTCGCGCATGCGTTGTATCAATCGCGGATCCCATTTTTTTCACGTGTTGTGTCTCAATTGGCGCGGTGGTTGACAGGCGTTGAAATTCATGCGGGCGCTCGAATTGGCAACGGATTGTTCATTGACCATGGGATGGGCGTCGTGATCGGAGAAACGTCCGTGATCGGGGATAATGTGACTCTGTTTCAGGGCGTCACGCTCGGGGGTACCGGCAAACAAAAGGGCAAGCGGCACCCCACGCTAGGGAACAATGTAGTAGTGGGCGCGGGCGCTTGCGTGTTGGGCGATATCCATATCGGCGACAATGTGAGCATTGGCGCGAACGCCGTTGTGGTACGGGATGTTCCTTCCAACTCGACCGTGGTCGGCGTGCCCGGCCGGATTGCGAGCCGCGAAGGCAAAAAAGTGCCCGGCATTAACCTTGATCACACAAGCCTCCCCGATCCTTTGACGCAGGCGCTCTCAAAACTTCAGCATGAGATTGACAAGATCGAGGGTGAACTCAAAGATTTTGGCATTGAGCATAAAAATAAAGAGCACAAAAAAGAATAAGTCAGGATTTCACTTTGAATCGAAGGCTCACCGATTAGTTTATGCTAATCGGTATCGTTTTTAAAGGCACTCTCTTATTTGTCATTACTTTCCCCTCCTTGCGAAGGAGGGGCAGTTGCCGAAGGCAACGGGGAGGTGGTTTCACCCCTCCGTCCCGCTAGATGGCGGGACACCTCCCCTTCACAAGGGGAGGAAATGGTGAAAATCAAGCGGCGTGTAGTCAAAGAGAGACTTGACCCGTTTGATTTTCTTGATAGAGAGGCAAATGGTAAGTCCAAAGGAATTTAATTAGGAGAGGGTTATGAATATATTTAGAAAAGCGTTCAAGAACATTTTATCCTTTTTGTCAGAACATATCCTATTTTTACCACTGCTACTTATTTTTCTTTTAATTATAAAGGAATATCTTGGGTGGACTATATTACGGGTTATATTTTTAATCTTCTATCTCTATATCATTATATTGCCCATTTTTATTCTTAAAGACAAGATGGGCAAAGAGCGCTCATTGGGAATAACATTGTTTGGTATTTTATTAGTTTATTCGCCATTACAGAGTCTGCTACTTGATTTGATCATTTCTAAATTTTCATTTTCATCAAAGGAATTTTTTATACATTGGCAAATCCACTATTCTGAGGCATTCCCTATCGCATTGGTTTTGCTCTTTGTTCTCTTGGGTATGGAAATACTGCGATTGAAAGAATGGGCGCAAAAATGTGTAGTATGGTTTTCAATAATTGAGCTATTTATCGCAATTGGGTGTTTGTCGCATTTTTTACCATCAGGCAATGAGCAAACCCCTTTGTGGAGCGTCGTTTGGGTTTTAGGCAAACCTTCTTTATTTATATGGTTTTTCACTCGGCCTAAAGTAAAAAAACAGTTTAAGCAGAATATTGCGCAAAACATTAACCTTGACTAGTAATAATATGGGTGAAAAAAAGATCGAATCGATTTTAGATTATATAAATTTTATATTGGGCAATAAGAAGTATTATCTATTCCGAGGCCAACGCGAGGACTGGCCATTACTTCCATTTATAGATCGCGTTAATCATAATGATCTTGGACGAGATGATCATGAACGACTTATGTTGAAGGAATTTGAGCAGCGTGTCCGCGCCTTCACGAATGCCCCTTTATTTAATCGTTGGGAATTGCATGCGCTTGCGCGACATCATGGGGTACCGACCCGCTTTTTGGATTGGACAGAGAATCCATTATTTGCTTTATTTTTTGCCGTGTACGAATCCAGCAAGAAAGATAGTGTTGTATTCTGTTATTCATATGTATGTCAAAATAATGAGTCGCTCGACATAAATCTGCAGCCAGATCCTTTTAATATTGAAGGCATCAAGATTTTTAACCCGCCACACATTCATCCACGAATTGCTAATCAAAATGCTCGATTTACAGTGCATCCCGGTAATCCTACGGAGTGGCCAGGCAGTATGTGCAAACTTGTTATTCCAAATGAAAAAAGAACATTGATAAGGTTTGATTTGTTTAGATTAGGCATTCATTACTGTAATCTTTTTTCCGATATGGAAGGCGTGGGTATACATGTCCGAAATTCTTGGTGCAAACAAGAAGACGAGCAGAATACCGTATGACGAGTTTATTTTCAATCGGTGTTGTGGAACAGTACCGTCTACTACGGGGACGGGTTAGAAGTCTGATAAGTTCGGTGCGGTGCGAAGAGAGTGCTCCCGTGATGAGATCCTTCTCCGCCACAAAGCGCGGCGGATCAGGATGACGGCGTAACTCAGATTGCTTTACCACGCTTCGCCACGTTCGCAATGACATGTGCTTGTTTAGCGTTGCGGACGCGAGGCTGTCTCTCGCAGCGTTAAGCTGACGCGCGTACTAAAGGTTCAGCAATCATATAGTCCTACTCTTATAAGTCGTCCACGCCAAAGAACAAGCTAAGTATTTCAAACAAGCGGCAGTAGCGAGAGAGATGCCTCGCGTAGCGACGCTCATTGATTGCGTACTCCCGGAGTAGTATAATTTGCCATCATTAGGAGGAATTATGATTCCCGTACATCGAAAACCGACCCATCCCGGAGAAGTGCTTTTGAAAGAGTTTCTTGATCCCATCTCCTTGAGCCAGGCGGAGCTTGCCAAGAAAATGGGAGTTCCGATTCAAAGGATAAACACTGTGATCAATGAAAAGAGAGGCATCACGGCCGAAACGGCTATTCTCTTAAGCCGGATCTTGAAGACGACGCCCGAATTTTGGATGAATTTGCAGACAGCTTATGATCTTTATGAGGCGAGAGAAGCATTTAAACACGCCGCCTAAGTGTAAAAACAGTATAACAAAACCATGTCATTAAAAATTTACAACTCCTTAACGAAGAAAAAAGAAGATTTCAAACCTTTGAAAGAGGGAGAAGTAAAGATGTACGTCTGTGGCCCGACGGTTTACGATGAGCCGCATATCGGACACCTGCGCTCGGTGTATGTGTTTGAAGTGGTACGCAATTATTTTAAGTATTCTAAATATAGAGTGAATTTCGCACGCAACGTCACGGACGTGGATGATAAGATTATAGAAAAAGCTCGCGCTGCCGGCGAGTCTGATTTGAAAATTGGAGTCGCAAACGTTGCGCACGAATATTTTGGGCTTTATAAAAAGGATTTAAAACGATTTGGTATTCAGGAGCCGGATTTTGAGCCTAAAGCTACCGAACACATCCCTCAAATGATAACGCTGATTTCTTCTCTGATTGAAAAAAAACACGCTTATGTAGCGGACGAAGACGTTTATTTTGATGTGAGTACGTTCAAAGATTATGGGGAGGTATCGCACCAGCGGCCGGATCAATTGCTGGAGGAGGCCCGTCTAGAGCCTAATTCTAAAAAAAAGAGCCCATTAGATTTTACGCTTTGGAAGCAATGTAAAGAAGATGAGCCTTATTGGGACAGCCCCTGGGGAAAGGGAAGGCCTGGCTGGCACATCGAATGTTCCGCGATGAGTTTATCTTATTTCAAAGGCACTTTTGATATTCATGGGGGTGGCCGCGACTTAATTTTTCCACATCATGAAAATGAGAATGCGCAATCCCGATGTGGTGCCGGTCATGCATTCGCAAATTTGTGGATGCATCATGGGCTGATCGTTGTCGACGGAAAAAAGATGTCAAAGTCCCTTAAAAATTTTATTACTTTGAGTGATATCTTAAAAGAAGATGCTCTTTTCGGCGATGAAATTTTAAAGATCACCTTTTTAGGCACGCACTACAGCATGCCGCTTGACTATACGCCCGAACGCGTACAAATGGACCGCCAGGTATGGAAACGTTTCATGGAATTTTTTGAGAATGCGCGCCAGGCAGAAAAAAATGGCGTGATGCCGAGTGAAAAACGCTTACCGGGGATGTATCAAGCTTTTCGTCAAGCCATGGATAATGACTTTAACACACCGGAGGTATTGTCATTGATGCACGAGCTGATGCACAACACTTACAAATCCGGTGATCAGGTCGCGCAAGTGACCGCCGCTTGGGCCATCCGCAATTTTGGCTCGGAGGTATTTGGCATTGTATTCGATCAGAGTGCGGCTGTAAGCCAGTTTAAGCCCGAAATTGAAGAAGCTATCGCTCAGCGCACAGCGGCAAGGAAAAGCAAGGATTTTAAAGTTGCTGATGTTATTCGCGAGCGTTTGTTGTCTGACCGAAATGTTGAACTTCGTGATTTACCCGACGGTCGTACGACTTGGAGAGTAAAGTTGTGATAAAAAAAGGTGTTCTGATCACGCTTGAAGGCAACGAAGGTTGTGGAAAGTCGACGCAGATCAAGCTGCTTTATGAACATTTGAGAAAACAGCACCGACGTGTTTTTTTGACAAGAGAGCCAGGCGGTACATCGGTGAGCGATGGAATACGCGCGGTGCTGTTGGACAACAAAAATAAGAAGATGACCGCCATTACCGAAACTTTGCTTTATATGGCCTCGCGGGCTCAGCTTGTCGAGGAAGTGGTCAAGCCGCGACTTAAAAGAGGGGAGATCGTTCTTTGCGACCGCTGGCTTGATGCGACGATCGCTTATCAGGGCTATGGCGGTGGCGTCGATAAAAAATGGATAGAAAGTCTTGCGAAAGTGGCGACTCAGGGCATCAAACCGGATTTGACACTATTTTTAGATTTACCGCTTCAAATAGGCCTTCAACGGGCGCTCAGCCATAAAAAAGCGGACCGTATGGAGAATAAAAATATTCGTTATCATAAGAGGGTAAGAAAAGGTTACTTCGTAATTGCAAAGAAAGAACCCAGACGCTTTCGCGTGTTGCGAGTGGGCGAAAAAGATTCTGTCCAGGTCGTACATAAAAAAATAAAAGCCATGGTCCAACATGTCCTTTCAAAAAATAAATAATCAACCCGGCGTCGTCGCAGCACTTAAAAGTGCGCTTGAAAAAGAACGTCTTCCGCACGCGCTATTATTCCAGGGGCCGGAGAATTCTGGCCAGCGTGAGGCGGCAGCGGAGCTTGCCAAAGCGATATTTTGTGAGAATAAAAAAGGATCAGAGGCTTGCGGAAGCTGTTACCACTGCCGCCAGATCGATCAAAATGCGCATCCTGATTTTTTTGTGCTGGAGCTGGCGGAGGACGCGCGTGAGCTCAAAGTGGAAGAAATAAGAAATCTTATTTCGCGCGCGAACTTCAAGCCTTTCAGTGCCAGCGCCAAGGTGTTCGTCATTGACCGGGCCGATAGGATGAATGATATTGCTCAAAACGCTTTTTTAAAAACGCTTGAGGAACCACTGGGCCGGACCGTGTTCGTGCTGATCAGTTCCAGCCCACAGCAACTTTTGGCGACGATCCGTTCCCGGGTACAGACACTTCACTTTATGCCCATCGCAGATGTTCAGGCCTCGGACCCGGATCAGCAGAAGTTCATAAGAAGTGTTTTGGAGTACGTTTTATATCACGCGGATCAGCCTTTGAAAGCGCCGGATCTTTCGAAACTCAGCCGCGAAGAACTGTCGGGAATTTTTGACCGGCTGATGGAGTTTTATAGGGATCTCTTGCTGATCAAGGCGGGTGCCGCGGAGGTTCTGGGATCGGAAGAAGGCTTATTTGAAAAGGAAAGGCTCTCCCAAAATTTCAATGAAGAAGAACTCGAAAAAAGGATCGAATTTTTTAGCGAAATGAAGGAAAAGATCAGCGAAAACCTGAATGTCAAACTTGTCCTGTCTTTTTTGTGGGAGACGCTGGCGTCCGTGGCTTCCCGTAAGAGTTAAAGCCTATGAAACCTAAATATTATCTTACGACGCCTCTTTATTACGTGAACTCCAAGCCGCATATCGGCCATTCGTACACGGAGATCGCGGCGGATACGCTGGCCCGCTGGCATCGGATGACAGGTAAAGAGGTGCTTTTTCTCACCGGCACGGACGAGCACGGTCAGAAAGTTGACAAGGCCGCCACGCAGGCGGGGATGACGCCAAAGGAATTCACGGACAAGATCTCATCATCTTTTAAAGAACTTTGGAACACGCTCAACATTTCTTATGAAGATTTCATCCGGACAACTGAAACCAGGCACATCCAGGCGGTCCAGGCAGTCTGGATACATCTTCATCAGAAAAACGAAATTTATAAAGATACTTACCGCGGCTTGTATTGCACGCCTTGCGAAAATTTTTGGCTTGAAAGCCAAGTCTTGCATGAAAACGGCCAAATGCTTTGCCCGGACTGCAAGCGCCCCGTCGAAAAAATAGAGGAAGAAAATTATTTTCTTAAACTCTCAAAGCACCAAAATTGGCTCATTCAATACATCCGGGAGCATAAAGATTTTATTCTTCCTGAACCGCGGCGAAATGAAGTGTTGGGTTTCCTCGAAAATAACACGCTGCAGGACCTTTGCATTTCACGTCCCAAGAGCCGGCTTTCATGGGGTATTCCGTTGCCGTCCGCGATCAGTGAGGCCCATGTCACTTATGTGTGGTTTGACGCGCTGATCAACTATATTTCCGCGGTGGGCTATGGCACGAATGAGGCAAAACTAAAAAAATGGTGGCCCGCGGATGTGCATATTATCGGCAAAGATATCTTACGGCATCACACGGTTTATTGGACGATCCTTCTCAAAGCGCTCGATCTGCCTCTCCCCAAAATGATCTTTGCGCACGGTTGGTGGGTGCAGGGTGGGGAGAAGATGTCAAAATCACGGGGGAATGTGGTTGATCCCGTTGAGATTGTAAAAACTTACGGCGTAGATTCTTATCGATATTTTTTATTAAGAGAAGCGCCGTTCGGGGAGGATGGAACCTTTAGTGCGGAAGCGTTGATTAAACGCTTTAACATGGATTTAGCGAATGATTTGGGGAATTTGTTAAGCCGTTCTCTTACTATGTGTGAGAAGTATTTTTCAGGGGAAGTTCCAAGAGATATCAAAGACGCAGATATTGCTGGCGCTTTAAAAGTACAGGCGAGTGATTTGTCCCAAACTATCAGCTCTTTAATGGATCAACTGAAGTTTTCAGAGGCGTTGGCAACTATTTGGGAGCTAATTAATAAGGCGAATAAATATATTGAAGAATCTACGCCATGGACACTGTCTAAAGAAGGAAAAACTGAAGAGTTGAAGTGTGTTATTCAAACGCTTATGGAAGTTTTAAGAATAATAGCCCGAGTCATTTGGCCGTTTATGCCTGTGACCGGCGAGGCGATTTGGGCTCAGCTAGGACTTCAAGGAAAGCCTTCTGATGGGACTCTTAAAGAGAATATGTGGAGCTATTTTGAAAAAGGCGGCAAGATCGCCAAAGGCGCGTCGCTATTTCCAAGAATAGAAATCAAAAAATAATAAAATAAATTTTAATTATGGAAGCCTATCTGGATTATAACGCAACAACGCCGATAGACCCTCGGGTCTTTGAGGAGATGAAGCCGTTTCTTTCAAAAGAGTTCGGCAACGCCTCGAGTTTCCACCAAAAAGGGCAGGCGAGTCGCCACGCGGTCGAATTGGCGCGTGAGAGGATCGCCGATTGTCTCGAAGTGGAGCCGGGTGATATTTTATTCACTTCCGGGGGCACCGAGGCGGACAATCTGGCGATCAAGGGCGCGATGGAAATTTTTAAGGGCAGAAAAAATCATCTTGTGGTTTCGACGATCGAGCACCAGGCGGTTTTGCATCCAGCGCAGTATCTTGAGAAACAGGGTGTGAAAGTGAGTTTTATCCCGGCGGATAAAAGCGGCATCGTGGATCTTAGCGTTTTGAAAAAAAACGTGACATCTGAAACCACACTCGTCAGCGTGATGCATGTGAATAATGAGATTGGGACGATCCAGCCTATCCAAGAGATCTCAAAAATCACCCATCAAAAGGGCGCGTTATTCCACACAGATGCTGTCCAATCTTTCGGAAAAATTTCTCTCGAACTTGATGCGGTTGATCCGGACATAGTCACACTGTCGGGACATAAGATTTGTGGACCAAAAGGAATAGGTGCTCTTTATATCAAAAAAGGCGTCAAAATTAAATCGATCATTCAAGGAGGCCATCAGGAAAAAAATATCAGGCCCGGCACGGAAAATGTGGCCGCGATTGTAGGTTTTGGCAAGGCGGTGGAGATTTTAAAAGAGGGCCATCAGAAAGAATCAGCCCGCGTGCTTTTTTTGAGAAATAAATTACACGAGGGATTGAAAAGTCACCTTGAAAATATTCATTTGAACGGCCATGAGACAAAAAGAATATACAATACGCTCAATCTCTCGTTTGAGGGACTGGATGGAGAAACGCTCCTGATGAACCTTGATTTGAAAAATATTTATGTCTCAACCGGTTCTGCCTGTACGGCCGGCTCCGTGGAACCATCGCACGTGTTGATCGCGATGGGTATGGGTGAGAAGCGCGCGCGCGCCGCGATACGATTTTCTCTCGGACGATTCACGACCGAGGAGGAAATTGATTACGCGCTCGGTGAGATTCCGCCGATAATTGAGCGTTTGAGAAAAGCGTCAACGGCTTACTGAGCCTTCACTAAATAATGGAACCGCTGGCTGAGCCGATTTTGGAACGAGACAAGCCTGCCTGCCGGACAGGCAGGGAACGAGGAGGAGGAATAGTGGTAACTATGCCGACGACGAGAGACGCCGTCGCAGTCCAAAATCGGCCAGCCCCTTCGGGGAAGCCCCATCTTTGGCCGTCTGCGGCGTTGCTCCTCCTCGCCATAGTCACGACTATGTCTCGTTGTCACGCCTTGCATCCGACACAAATCTGGGGCTTCCAGCGTGCCCATTATTTAGTGAAGGCTCAGTATGCTCGTTGACACGCATTGTCATCTGCATTTTGACGCGTTTGATGCCGACCGGGAAAAGGTGATCGAGCGCGCTCGCGAGTTTGGGCTGAAATACCTGGTGAACGTCGGCACCGATTCTGCGACGAACCAAGCCGCGTTCGAGCTCGCGAAGAGCCACGAGGATATATTTCATACGGCGGGCCTTCATCCTCATCATTCGCATGAAATCTCAGACGAAGGCTTCAAGGGACTAAGAGAGTTTGTGATCCAAAATAAACCTGTTGCGATCGGCGAAATAGGCCTGGATTATTTCAAAAGCGTAGCAGATGTCGAGACCCAGAAAACGGCTTTCACGAAGATGCTGCGTCTTGCTTTGGAGGTTAATTTACCAGTGATTGTCCATTCAAGGAATGCTTTTAAGGATACTCTGAAAATAATAAAAGAAGAGACCAAAGGACGGATCAAAGGTGTGATGCATTGCTTTTCGTACGACGAGGAGTCTCTTAAAGAGCTTTTAGATCTAGGATTCCTCGTTTCGTTCACGTGCAATCTCACGTTTAAAAACACAGCGCTGCTTTTGGAGGTCGCCAAAAAAGCACCGCTGGAACGTCTGATGTTGGAAACCGATTCGCCTTATTTAGCGCCTCAGATCTACCGCGGCAAACGGAATGAGCCATCTTGTCTTGTGCACCTGGCGCAGTTCTTGGCCGAACAGCGCGGCATCGACCAAGAAAAATTAGAACGCATTACTACTGAGACGGCGATTAATTTTTTTAATCTGCCGGGCATCGCATAGATCATGAGCCAGATTTCGGACACCGTTAAAAATAACAGATGGATTTGTTTTATGGTTGTTTTTATCGTGTTGTTCTATATTTTTATGATCCAAATGGATCGCAATGAGAAAAAATACGATAAGACAACCGTAGGGGAGACCTCCGCGTCGATCGTAAGCGCCAAGGAAATCAGGGCAAAGGAAGATCTGTTTAAGAAGAACATTCAAAATCACCCATTCCTAGTCAGCGGAATGACGCTACTGTTTTTTTTGGTAGTTTTTGAGGGGCTTTTTATTGATATCTATCTTTTGAATAAAAGAATCAAAGGCGCTCCGCTTGTTTCGGGAGGTCTGACTCATGAAAGTGTCCCATGGGGCTTGAAGGAAGTAGCGCAAGTTTTTATGTTTCTATTTTTTGTGGAAACACTGATTCTATTGATCGAATGGGCCTTTTTGACTTTATCTGGTTCAAGCTTCAGTGAAAAGGACCTGATCCTAATGCTAAACAGTCTGATCCGCGACATATCCGCGGCGGCCTTGGTCATCTTTTTTGTCACGAAGCGTTTTGGCCGCCCCTGTCAAACCATAGGCCTTACGACACAGAATTTTTTCAAGAACGTCAAGATTGGGCTTCTGGGGTACTTAGCGATCATTCCAGCCATCTTAATGGTACTTATTATTTTGTCCGCCGTCGCGAAAAAATTATGCTATGAACCGCCAGTCCAAGCTGTGGTGCAGATCTATCTTAAGGAAATGGGGAGGAATGCCCTTTTATTTTTTACTTTATTTGTGACGATCGTGGGGCCCATGATCGAGGAAGTCTTTTTTAGGGGGTTCACTTATAAAGCGTTCCGCCAACGATGGGGAGTTCGATGGGCGCTGGTCGCGTCTTCCGGGATTTTCGCGGGGCTTCATCTAAGCCTGATCGGGTTTTTCCCGATCTTTTTATTGGGCCTTTTTCTCGCGTATCTCTATGAAATCACAGGGTCGCTCGTGCCTTCGATGACGGCGCATATGATCCACAATCTGATCATGGTGTCGTTGACACTTGTTTTTAAAAATTATTCCAGTTAAGCCTTTATCGATAACAAGGATTAAACTATGAATTCTGACACGCTCGCATCAATCGGTGAGTTCGGATTGATCGAGCAGATTAAAAAAATAACCTGGACGGATTCCTCTGTTCTCGTGGGCATTGGTGATGACGCCGCGGTCCTGAAATCCACCGGCGGGAAAAAGATCCTATTTACGACCGACATGTTGATCGAAGACAGGCATTTTCGCCGGCCGGAGGCGACGGGTTTCGGGATCGGATGGAAGGCGATAGCGGTGAATGTGAGCGACATCGCGGCCATGGGAGGGATGCCGACGCATGCGGTGGTGTCCGTGGGATTGCCGGAAGATTTACGTGTGGAATTTGTTAAGCAGATCTACGAAGGACTCAAGGCCATGGCCAAATGCTTTCGGGTGAATCTGGTCGGCGGCGACACCAACGCCTCGGATAAACTTGTGATTTCCGTGGCACTCCTTGGAACGTGCGGGAAACACGCGCCCGTGACACGATCCGGAGCGAAGCGGGGGGACGTTCTATTTGTGACAGGAGATCTCGGAGGTTCATACGCGTCAAAAAAACATTTAAATTTTATGCCAAGGATCGCCGAAGCACAGTATTTGATAAAAAATTTTGATATTCACTCCATGATAGACCTTTCAGACGGCTTGGCGTCGGACATCCATCGGCTGACACAGGCGAGCCGCGTCGGTGCGGTGCTATTGAAAGAAGCGGTCCCGGTTTCCTCATCAGCAAAAAATTTTGAAGAGGCGCTCACGGAAGGCGAAGATTTTGAGCTCCTTTTCACGGTTTCGCCCAAAGACGCGGCACGTCTGACGCTCGCCGATAAACCAAGGTCGCTCGCGCCTTTTTCACCGATAGGCAAGATCGTTTCTAAAAGAGACGGAGTCAAGCTTATAAAAACCAACGGACAAGAGGAACCACTCTTGGAAAAAGGGTATAATCACTTTCGTGATAAAACTTAAGACAGATTCCGCCGCGGAGACCCAGAGGATTGGTGAAAAAATAGGCAAATGTTTGAAAGCGGGTGATGTCGTGGCGCTCACAGGGCCTCTCGGGTCCGGAAAAACGACGTTGGTCAAAGGCATCGCGAAAGGTCTCGGCGTGAAGGATAAAAGGGAGGTCGTGAGCCCAACGTTCGTGTTGATCCATGAATATGAGGCACACGAGAAAATTTATCATATGGACTGGTACCGGTTGTCAAAAATAGAAGGACATGACCGTTTGATGGCTGAAGAGTGCTTCAATTCCCGGGGCATCACGTTGGTGGAATGGGCTGACCGCGGGAAAGATATTTTTCCGAAAAAGCCTATTCAAATTATTCTGCGATATCAAGGGCTCAAAAAACGCACCATTGAAATTCGGGGCATGAGATATGAAACTATTGGCCTATGATACCTCGAGCGAGGTCTTAAGCGCCGCGATTTTTGACGGCGCGAAAAAAATAGCGGAGTTTGAGTCGCCTTCTTTTACGAGACACTCCAGTGTTCTGGTGCCGAGTCTCGAAAAATTATTGAAGGATCACCACATGACTTTAAATCAGATCGATGTGCTCGCGGTCGGTCTGGGACCGGGTTCTTTCACAGGGCTTCGGGTGGGCATCACGGCCGCAAAAATTTTTTCTTATGTATGTCGAATCAAGCTCATTGGCATCTCAAGCCTCGAAGCGATGGCGATGGGCGAAAGTGGTTTTGAAGGGGAGATAGCGGTCATCCTTGATGCGAAAAAAGAAAAACTCTATGCCGCAATTTTTGAGATTCAACATGACAAGTTTAAGACGGTTCAAAACCCGTGCTTAGTTGGAATCGACGCGCTATTAATAGCAGTAAAAAAACCACGCCTTTTTATTGGCGACGGAGTAAAAATTCACCGCGATCAAATTTTGAAAACCAATCGATGCCAGATCGCCGAGGCCGCGGAGATCGTTACCCCTAAGGCTTCCCATATCGCCGAGCGCGCGATGGATCTGGTCAAAAAAAAGAAATGGAGCGACCCATTCTGCTTGGAACCGTCGTATCTTCATCCTCGTGATTGCAACGTTACGAAAAAATGAAAAACAAAAGCTACTTATCGCCCTCAACACCTTTTCCGCTTGTCTGGGCCGAGGTGGATCTATCGGCTCTGAAGCGGAATTTGAAAATTATCAGATCTCAGCTGTGCGGACCAAACACGAGCATTCTTTCGGTCGTGAAGGCGGACGCTTATGGTCATGGCATGAAAGCCGTGGCAAAAGTTTTGATGCGGGAAGGTGTTAATTTTTTTGGCGTGGCGACGATCGAGGAAGCGGTCGAACTAAGGCAGGTTTGCCCAAAGGAACGGATCCTTGTGCTGGGGAGTTTCCATCGAACCCAGGTGCCGGCGTATATCCACTACCGGATTATTCCTACGATATCCTCTCTTGAGGATTTAAAACTCTTTGAGAGAAGCCTTAACCGCAGTTCAAGAAAATTTCCCGTGCATGTAAAAATCGATACCGGCATGGGCCGTCTGGGTATTTGGCATGAGAATGCTGAAAAATTTTTCTTAAAGGCTAAGAAGCGCGCGAAAATTTTGATCGACGGTGTTTACACTCATTTTGCCAATGCGGATCACGCGGAAAAGCGGTTAACCCACCGTCAGATAACCCTTTTTGAGGCAGTTCTTCAAAAGATAAAAAGTCTAGGAATACACCCGCGATTTATTCACGCGGCGAACAGCATGGGGTTTTTACGATTCAAGCACTCGCATTTGAATCTGGTGCGGCCGGGGATTGCCCTGTATGGGATGAATCCCTGCCTGGTCGGCAGGCAGGCGCTGCAGCATCAAAAGTTTCCAAAAGAACTGCGGCCAATCCTGTCACTTAAAACGCGTATTTCGTTTTTAAAGGCGGTGGACAGAGACCGGGCGATCAGTTATGGGTCAACTCACAGAACATCTAAAAAAACTCTGATCGCCACATTGCCTGTCGGGTACAGCCATGGGTACCGTATTGGTTTTTCTAACAAGGCGTTTGTATTGATCCGAGGTAAAAAATGTCCTGTGGTTGGTCGTGTCACGATGGATCAGACGCTTGTTGATGTCGGGCATGTTGCCGGAGTTAAGCGGTGGGATGAAGTTACATTGATAGGTAAAGACCAAGGCAGCGAGGTGCAAGCCAAAGATTTAGCCGATTTAATCGAAACCATCCCTTACGAGATATCCTGCGCTATTCACAGCCGTATCCCAAGGATTTACAAAGGCTTCTAACGCTTCCAGTTTTCTTTGGACACTCTTTTATTTCGTGCTATAATACAAAATTTCCGCGGTAAAACGCTACGTATCAGCCGAGATTTTTGGCGGATACTAAAATAGACTAAATGTTACTTTTTTATACTAAATCGGACGGTGTGTTATGGCAAAAATAACTGGCGCACAAGCAGTCGTCGAGGCGTTCATGCAAGAAAACGTCGAGTACGTTTTCGGACTGCCCGGCGGCGCCTGCCTACCGCTCTTTGATGCGTTATATGACGCTAAATTTAAAGTCATTTTGGTCCGCCACGAACAGGGCGCGGTCCACATGGCTGAGGGCTATGCGCGTTCCACCGGAAAACCAGGAGTGGTCGTCGTAACCTCAGGGCCAGGCGCTACCAACACGGTGACGGGTATTGCCGACGCTTATATGGATTCGATCCCGCTCGTGGTCGTGACGGGGCAGGTCAAATCTTTCTTGATCGGCAATGATGCCTTTCAAGAAGCCGATGTCACTGGCATCACACGGCCTATCACGAAACACAATTATTTAGTGAAAGACATCAATGATCTTCCGCGTGTTTTGAAAGAGGCGTTTTACATCGCGACGCACGGACGTCCGGGACCTGTGTTGATTGACTTTCCGTCGGATGTGAGTTTGATGACGCTGGATTTTAATTATCCCGAGACGGTCAATATCCGTGGTTTTAAACCGACGCTTCAAGGGCACCCGGGGCAAATCAAGAAGGCGGCGAAGTTGATCGAAGAGTCCAAACGTCCCGTGGTTTATACCGGCGGCGGCGTGATTATTTCAGGCGCCTCGAAGGAATTAATCGAGTTCGTCGAAAAGACAAAAGCGCCTTGCACAAACACGCTGATGGGACTCGGTGGAGTACCGGGCACGCATCCGCTATTCATGGGCATGCTCGGCATGCATGGCACCGTTTACTCGAACCGCGCGGTGCATGAGTGCGACCTTTTAATTGCGATCGGCGCGCGATTCGATGACCGTGTCACTGGCGACCTTAAAAAATTTGCGCCGCACGCGAAGATCATTCACATGGACGTTGATCCTTCGGCGATTTCAAAGAATGTAAAAGTGGACGTTCCGATCGTCGGGGATGTGAAACAGATCCTTCAGGAATTAAATAAGATCGTCGGTGATGTGGATACGAAAGAATGGCTCATGTCCATCGAGCAATGGAAAAAGGAAAGTCCGCTGCGCTACCGCGATGATGATAAGGAACTTCGTCCGCAATATGCGATCCAGAAGCTTTGTGAAATTTTAGGCAGTGACGCGATCGTGACCACCGATGTCGGCCAGCACCAGATGTGGGCCGCGCAGTATTACAAGTTGAACGGCCCCAATCAGTTTTTGACAAGCGGCGGGCTTGGCACGATGGGTTACGGTTTCCCGGCGGCGATCGGCGCACAATTCGCGTTTCCAAAAAAAACAGTGGTTTGCATTTCTGGTGACGGATCCATTCAGATGAACATTCAGGAAATGGCGACGGCTGTTTTCAACAAACTGCCCGTAAAAATCGCGATTATCAACAACAATTACCTCGGCATGGTCCGCCAGTGGCAGGAGGCTTTTTATAACCACCGTTATTCAAGTTCCACGATGAACGGTAATCCCGATTTTGTGCGTCTCGCCGAAGCCTATGGCGGTGCGGGGATCCGTGTTGACAAGAAAGCGGACGTCGAGAAGGCGATCCACTGGTCAAAAACGATCCAGGACCGGCCCTGCGTGCTTGATTTTATCGTTAAGGAAGAAGAGAACGTTTACCCGATGATTCCTTCAGGCAGGTCTTTTGAAGAAATCATGGATATGGCATAAAGGAAAATCATGGCCGTTCACGATCCCACACCCGTTCAGCCGCGCACGTTGTCGGTGCTCGTTGAGAATAGGGCGGGCGTTTTATCTCATGTCGTAGGGCTATTCTCGGCGCGCGGCTTTAATATCGATTCCTTAGCCGTCGGCGAGACCGAGGATCCGACCGCTTCGTGCATCACGCTGGTCGTCCGCGGCGATGAGAAGACGTTGGAACAGATCAAAAAACAACTCAACAAGCTGATCGATGTGATCAAGATCCAGGATCTGACGGATCAAGAATTTGTGGACCGCGAATTGATGCTGGTGAAGCTCAAGACTTCGGCGAAAGCTAAAGAAGCGATCCAGGCGCTTTTACCTAAATACCGGATGGCGATCGTGGAAGAGAATTCTCAACTTACTATCGTCGAATGTACCGAGACGAGGAACAACACCAAAAAATTGTTCGACGCTTTAAAAATGATAGGCATAGTGGAGATCGCGCAGACCGGCGCGGTGGCTTTGTCCAAAAAAATTTAAAAGGAGAACAAAATGGCAAAAGTTTATTACGACAATGACGCGGATCTTTCTTATATTAAAAATAAAACGGTAGGCGTGATCGGATACGGCATCCAGGGTCGCGGTCAGGCGCTCAATCTGCGCGACAGCGGCGTGAATGTGGTCGTGTCGCAGAGGCCCGGCGGGCCCAATTATGACATGGCAAAGAAAGACGGCTTTCAGCCGGTGGATGCCGCAGAACTCGCCAAGCGTTCAGATATTATCATTATTCTGGCCCAGGACCCATTGCAGGCTGAGATTTATAAAAAATCGGTGGCACCCTATCTGACCAAGGGCAAGGCGCTGGCGTTTTCCCACGGATTTAATATTCATTTTAAACAGATCGTGCCACCTAAATTTGTCGACGTGTTCATGGTGGCGCCCAAAGGACCGGGAAGCCTTGTCCGGCGTCTTTATGAAGAAGGCAAAGGCGTGCCGTGCTTGGTGGCCGTCTATCAGGATGCGACGAAAAACTGCAAAAAAATCGCGTTGGCCTATGCCAAGGCGCTCGGCGGAACAAGGGCCGGCGTGATCGAGACAACTTTCAAAGAGGAGACCGAGACTGATCTTTTTGGCGAGCAGACGGTGCTTTGCGGCGGCGTCAGCGCGTTGATCAAGGCCGGTTTTGAGACACTGGTGAACGCCGGTTATCAACCCGAGATCGCCTATTTTGAGTGTCTGCACGAATTAAAGCTGATCACCGACATGATTTACGCGACAGGGATCCAAGGGATGAGAAAACGTGTTTCAGACACCGCCGAGTATGGCGATGTGACACGCGGGCCCAGGATCGTGAATGATAAAACGAAGAATGAAATGAAAAAAATCCTGAAAGAGATCCAGACCGGCAAATTCGCGAAAGAATTTGTCACGGATTATCATAAAGGCAAAAAGAACTTTGAAAAATGGCGCCACGCGGATGACACGCATCCGATCGAACAAGTCGGCGCGAAACTGCGTGGCATGATGAAATGGCTGTGATGGACGAAAAAAACCGGATCTACATATTTGACACGACGCTTCGTGATGGCGAGCAATCGCCGGGCGCAAGCCTGGACGAAAAAGGGAAGCTCGAGATCGCCAAGCAGCTGGCGGAGCTCCGTGTGGATGTAATCGAGGCGGGATTTCCGGTGACGTCGCCGGGAGACGCAGCCGCGGTGAAGCGGATCGCCAAAGAGATCAAAGGTCCCAAGATCTGCGCGTTGGCGCGTACCGTACAAAAAGATATCGATATCGCGCTGGATAGTTTAAAGCCCGCGAAGAATAGCCGGCTTCATGTGTTTATCGCGACGTCCGAAATTCACCGCCGCTTCAAGTTGAACAAGGCAAAGGACGAGATCCTCCGCATCGCGGTTTCCACGGTCAAATACGCGAGGCAGAGGATCGGCGAAGTGGAGTTTTCTCCGGAAGACGCTTCCCGTACAGAGCCGCCTTTTTTATACCAGGTGCTTGAGTCCGTAATCGACGCCGGCGCCACTGTTTTAAATATTCCCGATACGGTAGGGTATACGACGCCGTTCGAATTTGGAAATCTGATCAAAGGGATCTTTGAAAATGTGCCCAATATCGATAAGGCGATTATCAGCGTTCATTGCCATAATGATCTCGGACTCGCGGTCGCCAATTCCTTATCCGCGATCAAATTCGGTGCGCGGCAGATCGAATGCACCGTGAATGGCATCGGCGAGAGGGCCGGCAACGCCGCAATGGAAGAGATCGTGATGGCGCTGGATACGCGCAAAGATATTTTTCAAGGCAAATACACCAATATCCTCCGCACCGAAATTGTGAAGACAAGCCGGTTGGTGAGTTCGCTGACTGGGATCATGGTCCAACCGAATAAAGCGGTCGTCGGAAAAAACGCTTTTACGCACGAATCAGGGATCCATCAGGACGGCCTTTTGAAATTGAGAAAGACCTATGAGATCATGCGCCCCGAGGATGTGGGTTTTGGGGAGACGATGCTCGTGCTTGGCAAGCATTCCGGTCGCCACGCGCTGGAGAACCGTCTTACCCGATTAGGGTTTAAACTGACGGCCAAAGAATTGGATTTGGCGTTTCAAAGTTTTAAAATACTGGCGGACAAGAAAAAAGAAGTATTTGACGATGACCTCGTGGCATTGGTGGACAAAGAAATTGTCACAGCACCTAAAACTTACGAGCTTCTTTATTTAAGTGTATTAACGGAAAGTGATAAAAATCCCAAAGTGACGGTCAGGATCAAGTCGAAGGGCAAGGTGTTGACCGGATCAGGGACCGGAAGCGGACCCGTGGACGCGGCTTACAAATTGATCGATAAGATGCTGAACCGTAAAACCCGTTTGCTGGATTACCAGATCCATTCGGTCACCGTCGGTAAAGACGCGCAGGGTGAGGTCACCGTGAAAGTTGCCGGAGAAAATGAGCGAGTGATCATCGGCCAAGGGCTTAGCACCGACGTCATCGAGGCAAGCGTCAAAGCTTATCTCAATGCGATCAATAAGATTGTTTATCGGCCTCACGGTTCTAAAAAAGGGCGACTGGCGTACGGAATTTAGGCGGGACGATTAGAAAAGTTTAGCAAGCTATGTGGGGCGGTCATTCGCGCGCGGTAACCGTGCGGAAGCTAAACGGATCTACGAATAGCCTTAAGATCTCGTACGTTTTTATTTTTTAAAGGAGCATTTTTTCAGTGAACAATTCTCAAATGGCGATCAATGCCGAGACGCATCTTTATGGGATCATCGGGAACCCCGTCAATCACTCGTTGTCGCCGCTGATCCATAATACGCTTTTCCAACGACTTAAAATCAATGCGGTGTATATGGCGTTTGAGGTGGAAAAAAATTCGTTGGGCCTGGCTTTCGAGGCAATGCGCGCCCTGGGACTGCGCGGCGTGAATATCACGATCCCATTTAAGGAGACGGCGATCAATTTTATCGATGAGATCCCCGAGAACGTGGACCGCCGTGTCGGAGCTATCAATACGATCGTGAACCGTGACGGCCAGCTTTATGGTTATAACACCGACGGAACGGGATTTCTTATTGCGCTGAAAGAGGAGCTCAGTTTTAATCCTCAAGGAAAAAAAATATTGGTTCTCGGCGCTGGCGGCGCGGCGCGCGCGGTGGTCTTTGCGCTCGCGCGGGCGCATGCCGATAGGATCATGATTTATAACCGCACGCAAGAAAGGGCGAAGGGCTTGAGCGATTATGTGGCTGAGCATTTTCCTGAAACCGGCATTGAGGTGTTAGAAAACTTGGAGATGATCAGCACCAAAAAACCGACACTGGTTATCAATGCCACGTCGCTTGGCATGAAAACAGGAGACAAGTCGCCGATGGATCTTCATCGGTTGAACCATTCGGTGAGTGTCTATGATCTCATTTATTCGCCGAACGAGACGCCATTCTTAAAACAAGCCAAAGCGCTTCATTGGCCTTATGCGAATGGGTTAGGGATGCTGGCGGCGCAGGCGGCCGTGAGTTTTGAACTCTGGACCGGGGAAAAGACGGGAGTCCGCGAAGCGATGCATGAGGTGCTGAAAAAATGTATTACCTCGTAGCAGCGATTTTGGGGGCGATCGTCGGGAGTTTTTTAAATGTATGCATTCTCAGAATCCCCAAGGGAGAATCGGTCGTTTTTCCGGCATCCCATTGCCCGGCCTGCCAAAAACCGATCGCGCCGTTGGACAACATCCCGTTGATCAGTTTTTTGATGCTCAAAGGCCGGTGCCGTTACTGTTCGGCAAAAATATCGTGGCAATATCCGCTGCTTGAAATTTTGGCCGCATGTTTTTTCGTTCTTTTTTATCATTTTTTTGGGATCACCGTGAAAGGCGTTTTATACCTTTTATTTTCTCTGGCGCTTTTGGTGGAAACTTTTATTGATCTGAAGCACCAGATCATCCCCGATGTGATCACGCTGCCAGGGATCGCGATAGGTCTTATCGCTTCGGCTTTTTTTCCGGCTCTTCATGGAGAAACGCTGGCGTGGATGGGTTTCCTAAAATCGTTGATCGGAGTACTGATCGGCGGCGGGTTTTTTTATGTGACCGGTACGCTCGCGGAATGGATCTTGAAAAAAGAGGCGCTCGGCGGCGGCGATGTCAAATTATTGGCGATGATCGGGGCGTTGCTGGGTTGGCCGGGGGTTGTGTGGACGATCTTTACCTCGTCGCTGATCGGTTCGGCGGTGGGGCTTTATCTGCGTATCAAAAGCGGGGATGAGCGGATCCCGTTCGGGCCCTACCTCGCGGCGGGGGCTTTTTTATACTTATTTTTTGGGGAGCGAATTGTTTTGTGGTATGCCCATTCGGCGGGGATTTACGGATACTAAGGGAGAGCGTCTATGCTTAGATTTCTGACTAGCGGTGAATCACACGGGAAGTGTTTAGTGGCGATCTTGGAAGGCATGGTGGCGGGTCTGACGATCGACCCGGAGGATATTAATCATGAGCTTGCACGTCGGCAGGAGGGTTATGGCCGCGGCGGCCGTATGGCGATCGAAAAAGATCAAGCGGAGATTCTCTCGGGCGTACGCCAAAAACGCAGCCTTGGCGGGCCGATCGCGCTTTTGATCCCAAACAAAGATTTTAAGATCAATGAACTGCCGGTAGTGAAACGCCCGAGGCCCGGGCACGCGGACCTTGTCGGCGTGATGAAATACGGACAGCAGGACGTACGCGACGTGTTGGAGCGCGCCAGCGCGCGCGAGACGACCGCGCGGGTAGCGGTCGGTGCTGTTTGCAAGATTTTTTTAAAGGAATTTGGCATCGACATCCTGAGCCATGTGGTCTCGATCGGCGGTGTGACTTTTGACGCAAAAGACATGACGTTCGATGAGATCAAAAAGGCGTCTCAAAGATCGCCGATGCATTGTGCAGACGAGGCCGCCGCTAAAAGGATGATGGCGCGGGTCGATGAGGCGAGGGTCTCCAAGGATACGATTGGTGGGATTTTTGAGGTGATCGTGAAAGGTGTGCCGCCGGGCCTCGGAAGCTTCGTTCATTATGACCGGCGTTTGAGCGCCAGGCTCTGCGCGGGTCTCGCGTCGATTCAAGCGGTCAAAGGAGTGGAGATCGGCATGGGTTTTGGGGTTTCCAAAAAGCTTGGAAAAGACGTGCACGACGAAATTTTTCATGACAATAAACGTGGATTTTATAGAAAGACCAACAACGCGGGCGGATTTGAGGGCGGCGTGACCAACGGCGAGCATTTGGTGCTACGCGCCGCGACGAAACCTTATTCGACTTTGATGAGCCCGCTTCAGTCGGTCAACATCGATACCAAGGACAAAGGCGTGGCGACCGTGGAACGTTCAGACGTCACGGCGGTGCCGGCCTGCGGCGTAGTTGGCGAGGCGATGGTGGCGTTTGAGATCGCGAAGTGCATGCTTGAAAAGTTCGGCGGCGACAGTTTGAAAGAAACTATGAGGAATTTTAAAGGTTATCTCAAACAGCTTGAGGAATTTTAACGTTTCATGGCGTTAAAAAATATCACGCTGATAGGGTTTATGGGCACCGGCAAGACAAGCGTCGGAAAGATCTTAGCCAAGCGCCTGAACCGGCCGGTTGTGGATGTCGATCGGTACATCGAAGTCAGCGAGAAAAAAAAGATCAGCGAGATTTTTGAGAAAGAAGGAGAAGCGCGCTTCCGGGTTCTCGAAAAAGAGGCGATCCGGCAAATTTGCGAGCGTCAAGGGATCGTGATCACGACCGGTGGCGGTGCGGTGCTTGATCCCGAAAATATCAAAACGCTGAAGGCCTCGGGCAGTGTGATCGCCCTTTCGGCAAGTCCTGAGACGATCTATGGGCGCATTAAGGATTCACGTCGCCGGCCGTTATTGGACGGCAAAGATAAGCTGAAGGAAATCGAGAGGCTGTTATCGGAAAGGAAGCCTTTTTATCAACAGGCGGATTTTTATTTTGATACGGATGGACAGTCCGCCTCACAAATGGCCAATCTTATTTTAAAAACGCTGGCGGGTAAAATATAAAGGGGCAATTTTTTGAAACGTTCGGATGAGTTGAGACAAATCGTGGCACTCAGTTTAGCGACAAACGTGGGTGCTGTCACGTTTAAGAAGCTGATCGAGGTGTTCGGCGATGTTGCTTCGATATTTAAAGCGACATCCAAAGATTTGTTAAAAATTAAAAGACTTCCCAAAACCCTTCAATCGCAGTTAAAGAGCACCGATTTAGTTGAAAAAGCCGAAATAGAAATAGCCAAAGCGGCAAAAAACAATGTGGAAATTGTGAGCATCCTGGATGCGCGATATCCAGAGGAACTAAGGGAGATTTATGATCCCCCGATGCTTCTTTACGTGAAAGGCGTTTTACCGGTCAAAGGTACCCCGGCTGTCGCGATCGTGGGATCGAGGAACGCATCACTTTATGGCATCCGGATGGCGAAAAATATTGCGGCCGGTCTTTCCAAAGCAGGCGTGGTTGTGGTGAGCGGCATGGCGCTTGGGATTGACAGCGCGGCTCATGAGGGAGCGCTCTCCGAAGTGGGTGCGACGATCGCGGTATTGGGAGGTGGGTTGTCACGGATTTATCCTCCTCAAAATAAAAAGATGGCTGAAAAAATCGCCAAAAAAGGGGCCGTTATCTCGGAGTATCCGATGGACATGTCGCCGAAGCCTGAATATTTTCCAATGCGAAACCGCATCATCAGCGGGCTGTCCCGCGCGGTTCTTATCGTTGAAGCGGGAGAAAAAAGCGGCGCGTTGATTACGGCCGATTCAGCGCTTGAACAGGGCCGGGACGTATTTGCGGTCCCGGGAAACGCGGATTCCGAACGGTCCAATGGCACGAATGCGCTGCTTAAACAAGGCGCGAAATTGGTGACCTCGGCTTCGGATATCTTGGAGGAATTGAGGATCACCGGTGAAAGTCAGACTCAAGCCTCTCCAAAATTTTTAACGGATAAAAAAACGCTCAATTTAAATCAAGACGAACAGAAGCTTTTTTCTTTATTGGACAGCGAGCCCCTCCCTATCGATGTTTTAATTGAACAGAGCGGTTTGGCGCCCAGCCGGACAATCTCAAGCTTGATGGGCCTTCAGATAAAAGGGGTTGTAAAAGAGCTTCCCGGAAAAAATTTTGTGAGAAATCCCTAAGAAACCGAATGATACCCAAAATAACCAAACCCCTTACAATCCAACTGAACGGTGAAAAGCGGGTGCTGAATGAAACCCGCACGTTGCTCGCGCTTTTGCAGGACCTTTCGATTCTGAAGGACAAGGTGGTGATTGAAGTGAATCTTGATATCATTCCGAAGGATCAATGGGATCATCACACGTTGAAAGACGGTGATGAAGTCGAGATCGTTCATTTTGTCGGCGGCGGCGCCGATAGCGCCATCCCACCACCTGCTTCTCGGCGCAAAGCACCGCTGCATTCGCAGGGCGCGCATCCAGCGCGCGAAACAGGTGGTGGGGCCAAGGCGTTGGTGATCGTGGAGTCTCCCGCCAAATGCAAGACGATCCATAAGTATCTGGGAAGCAATTTTGAAGTCGCCGCGTCGATGGGTCATGTGATCGATCTTCCGAGAAGCAAAATGGGCATTGATATTGAGAATAATTTTCAGCCTCACTACATTGTTGTGAAGGATCGGAAAAAAATACTGACGGAACTTAAGAAAAAAGCGAAGAATAAAAAGGAAATTTACTTGGCCTGCGACCCGGACCGCGAAGGGGAGGCCATTAGCTGGCATTTGCAGAACGAATTGGGAAAAGGAAAAAAAGTCTTGCGCGTTGTTTTTAATGAAATCACCAAAGACGCTGTACTCGAAGCGTTCAAGCACCCGTCAGCCATCGACATGCATTTGGTTGGGGCTCAGCAGGCCCGGCGTGTGCTTGACCGGTTGGTAGGTTATTCGTTGAGCCCCCTTTTATGGCAGAAGGTAGGACGCGGCTTGTCGGCGGGACGGGTCCAATCGGTGGCGCTACGCCTGATCGTGGACCGTGAAAGAGAGATCCGAGCTTTTGTCTCCGAAGAGTATTGGAGCATTGAGGCTACGCTTAAGAAAAAAAAGGGAAAGTTCGCTTCGTTCATCGCGAAACTTGAAAAGATCGGTGCCGTCAAAGCGGAGATTAAGGATGAGGAAACCGCCAAACGACTTTATGAAAAAATAAAAAATAACACTTTTATCGTAAAGGAAGTCAAACAGCAGAAGAAAAAAAGAAACCCCACCGCGCCTTATACGACCAGTAAGCTGCAGCAGGCAGCGTACAACACACTGCGTTTCCCGGCGTCCAAGACGATGAAAGTCGCGCAGACTCTCTACGAAGGCGTCGAACTCGGACCTACCGGAAGTGTCGGACTCATCACGTATATGAGGACCGATTCGGTCAGGATCTCTGAAACCGCGTTGAAAGAGACGCGCGAACTTATATTGAAGGATTATGGAAAAGCCTATTTGCCGACGACCCCGAATTTTTATAAAGCTAAGAAACAGGCCCAGCAGGCGCATGAAGCGATCCGCCCGACCTCCGTAAAATTGCGCCCGAAAGATATCGAGCAGTACCTCACGCCTGACCAGCTGAAGCTCTATTCGTTGATCTGGCAGCAAGCCGTTTCGAGTCAGATGACACCCGCGGTGATCGCGCAGGAGACCGCGGATATTTTTGCCGGCGAGCATCTTTTTCGATCCACTGGCAGCCGCTTGGAATTCAAGGGCTGCCTTGCGGTCCAGGAAAAATCGGAGGAGCAGGACAACCCGCTACCACCGCTGGCCGCCGGAGAAATTCTCGATCTTTTGAAACTTGATAATCAACAGCATTTTACCAAACCACCCGGCCGTTTCACGGACGCGTCGCTGGTCAAGGCGCTGGAAGAGAAAGGGATCGGCCGGCCCTCGACTTACGCGCCGATCATTCAAACGCTGACCGGCCGGGACTATATCCGGCGCGAGGGCGGAAGTCTCGTACCCTCCGATCTGGGGATGCTGGTGACGGATCTTTTGGTTCAATATTTTTCGAAGGTGCTTGACTTCGCGTTTACCGCAAAAATGGAAGAAGAGTTGGATCTTGTCGAAGAAGGCAAGGCCGAATGGGTCAGCGTTGTCAGGGAATTTTATAATCTTTTTAGCGGACAGTTGGAGTATGCCAAAACTGCGATGCAGACAGTGAAACGGCAAGCCGAGCCGACGGACGAAACGTGCGACCTGTGTGGAAAACCGATGGTGATCAAATGGGGCCGCCGTGGAAGATTCATGAGTTGTTCCGGCTGGCCGGAATGCCGGAGCGCAAAGTCCATTTCAACGGATGTGATCTGTCCTCAATGTCAACAAGGGAAACTGGTGGCGCGACGCGCCAAATCGGGCCGCGGGAGAAATTTTTATGGCTGCACCAAATATCCCGCTTGTAACTATATGACCAATCGCCTGCCTAAAACCGAAGACGCGGCAAAGGCTGCAGATCCGGACGTTCAAGCCTCGGGAACGGCTGAGTAGCCATGGACCATTACGCCGATAAATTTCTCACTTATTTAAAAGTTGAGAGAAATTACTCCCGACACACGCTGATCAATTACGCGCACGACCTTAAGGACTTTTACGCGTTCTTGGAAGAAAAAAAGCTGGCGGACCTGGACGTGATTTTTTTAAGGAAATACCTGATGGTCCTTAAAGAAAAGAATTTATCCAAGCGTAGTGTCGCCAGAAAAATGGCGACGCTGCGGACTTTTTTTAAATTTTTGATACGCGAAGGTTATATAAAGAAAAATCCGATGAGCGCTCTGAGAATACCAAAGCTTGAAAAGAAGCTACCGATGGTTTTGGATGAGAACGAGGTTAGCCGTCTCATAGAATCACCCGACAATGATCTGATCGGCCGGCGGGACCGCGCCATTTTGGAGACGCTTTACTCGACGGGCATGCGTGTTTCCGAGGTGGTGCAGCTTAGCATGGAAGGCGTCGATTTTATCGGCGGCGTTTGCCGTGTAGTCGGAAAAGGCTCGAAAGAAAGGATATGCCCGATCGGAGATCGGGCGCTCCGGAGCATTCGCAATTACCTTGAACTTCGCGAAATGGAAGACCAGCGCCAAAAAAAGAAAGCAAACCCACGGGCCTTATTTTTAAATCATTCACCGCACCAGGCGGGATCGCGCATTACGGACCGAAGCGTGCGCCGTATTGTGGATCGGTACGTTGAGAAAACCTGCCGCCGGGAAAACATTTCGCCGCACACGCTGCGGCATTCGTTCGCAACGCACCTTTTGAATCGCGGCGCGGACTTAAGATCGGTGCAGGAATTGTTGGGGCATGAGAATCTTTCAACGACGCAGATCTATACGCATGTTTCGACGCAAAGGCTTAAGGAAGCTTATGACAAAGCGCATCCTCGGGCATGATCGTCCGAACTTGACGGTTTTACAGGTAGATTACTGATCTTTGCACAAGTTATAGGAGATTTTGGCTGAGATGATTTTCGAACGAGACAAGAAACGAGGAGGCGGCATAGTGGTAACTATGCCAACGACGAGAGACGCAGTCGCAGTCGAAAATCCTCCAGCCCCGAAGGGGAAGCCACTCTTTTGCCCGTCTGACTGCGTTGCTTCTCCTCGCCATAGTCAAGACTATGCCTCGTCGTCACGCCTTGCATACGGACAAAATCTAGGCTTCCAAAACTCCTATAACTTATGCAAAGGTCAGTAGATGCGTTTTGTGTATGATATTTTATTTTTTTTATTCAGTGTAATTTATTTACCGTCCTTTTTTATCAAAGGCAAGCATAAGGATGGTTTCATATCGCGCTTTGGCGTGGTACCGGACGCGGTAAAAGAAAAGCTTTCCGGTAAGAATGTCATTTGGATTCATGCGGTCTCGGTCGGTGAAATGGCCCAAGCGGTGCGGCTTGCCGACGCGTTGAGAAATAAATATGACAACGTCCAGTTTGTTTTAACCGCGACGACGACGACCGGCAAAGAGATTGCTGAAAAATTTAAAAAACCGGAAGATATGATCCTTTATTTTCCGGTGGATTTTAGGACTTCGGTGGGCGCCTTTATCCGCGGGATCAACCCCAGGGCCGTGATCATTTTAGAGACTGAGATTTGGCCGAATCTTTTGTGCGCGCTTTCGGAGAGACGGATACCGGTTTTTATCATGAATGGCAGACTATCGGACCGCGCGATTTCTAAATACAGGCTCATGAAGTTTTTTCTGGCGCCATTGCTCAACCGGTTAACGTGGGTGGGCGCGCAGGATGAACGGATGAAATCAAGATTTTTGGAATTGGGTTTAGAATCTCGGCGTATCACGGTAACCGGGAACATGAAATTTGACTGGGAGCCGCCGGTATTTCAAGGAGATGAAATCGAGACGATCGAGAAAAGGTTCAAAACGCCCGGGTCATTCTTATGCATTGCGGGCAGTACGCATGCCGGGGAAGAAGCAATATTTTTTGATTTGGTCCGAACGCTTAGTGGGGAGTTTCCTTTTTTCAAACTTTTAATAGCCCCGAGGCATTTGGATAGGATAGAATCCATTGAGAGCCAGGCGCGCCAAAAAGGGATCCGGCTTGAAAAGTTTTCCAATGGAGTCACGACTTCAGCGCATGGCGCGGTGCTGCTTTTGGACAAGATGGGGATCTTAGCGCATCTTTACCGCCTCGCCGATGTTGTTTTTGTGGGCGGCAGTCTTGTGCCGTACGGGGGCCACAATTTGATCGAGCCGGCCTATTTTGAAAAGCCGGTGTTGTTCGGTCCCTGGATGAATAATTTCAAGGAAATGGCATTTGAGTTTAAAAAGGCTGAAGCGGCCGTTGAAGTGAAAGATCCGCGCAGTCTGGAGGCTGAGATCAGGCGATTTATCAAGGACCAACAATACCGAAAGACGATCGGCCTCGCGGCAAAAAAACTTATCGAGCGTCATCGCGGGGCGACCGAAAAAAATACAAGCGTATTTGTAGACACCGTTCATTTCTAAGGGAGTTTTTAAACGTGAAAAAAATTCTAGGTTCGTTATTGTCATCGATTTATCGAACGGCCGTAGTAGTGAGTCAGGCGAGTTATCGCGTGGTTCCGCTCAGCATCCGGAAAGTGCCGGCGTGCGTGATCAGTATCGGGAATATTACTTGGGGCGGTACCGGAAAAACGCCGCTTGTCGCCAGACTTGCGCTTGAACTTTCAGCGACTGGAAAAAAGGTAGTGGTGCTGACGCGCGGGTACGGAAAAGATGAGGTGGCGGAGCTTAAGAAAAAATTACCGAACGTGCCGATTTTGGTGGGCCGGGACAGGATCAAAACGGCCCAGGAGGCTGTCCGAAAATTTCATGCGGAGATCATTATCCTTGATGACGGATTCCAGCATATCCGGCTTCACAGAGATTTGGATATTGTGGCGATCAACGCGACAGATCCGTTCGGCCCCGGCGGTCTGATCCCGCTCGGGACGTTGAGAGAGCCGTTGGAGCACTTATCACGGGCCCGTATTTTTGTATTGACCAAAAGCAATATCGGGTCGAAAAACATGCATTGGATCCGGCAGAGGCTTTTGTCGATCAAACCCGACGCGGTGATCTTTGAGGCCGTGCACGAACCGGTCCAATTCATGGATTTTCGTCGGAACCGTTTTGTTCCGCTGCGTGAGATCAAAGGGAAAAAGATCGGGGTGATTTCGGCCATCGGAGACCCCTATTCGTTCGAGAAGACACTGGAAAATTTAGGAGCCGAAATCAGCTTCGCGGCGCGGTTTCAAGATCATCACTGCACCAGCCAATCCGAGTTTTCCGATTTTTTAAGGCGTTGCAAAGAAGTGGGAGTTAAGGACATCGTAACGACCGAGAAGGATTTTTACCGTATGGAGCCTTTTTTTAAGGGGAAAGGGCCCCGGGATATCCTACAGTTTAATTTTCTGGTCCTACAAATCGAGTTTCAGGTGAATGATGAAGAAGATTTTATTCGAAGATGCCTTAATCCTTAACACGGTTAAGACTTTACGCGCTCTTGTTCGAGTTTTTCCTTTAAGAGTTTCCTTCGCAGCCGCACGCGGCGTTGGTTCCGTGATCTATTTTTTAAGCAAACGAAGAAAAATTGCCCATAAAAATTTAAGGGCCGCTTTTGCCGGCGAGATGACAGATGTCCAGATGAAGAAGATCGCACGGGCGTCGATGCAGAATTTAGCGATGTCAGCCGTGGAACTTTTACGTTTTCCCGAGATGGATCATGCGTACGTTGAAAAAAATATACGCCTAATCGGCACCGAAAAGATTGACCGGGAGCTGAAGGCAGGCAACGGAGCTATTTTTTTAACTGCTCATTTTGGTTGCTGGGAACTTTTGAATCTTGCCTCGAATCTTGTCGGTTACCCGATGGTCGTGCTGGCACGCACACAGAAACATCCGCGTTCGAATGAGTTTTTAAATTCGCTGCGGGCCTTGAAAGGGAACCAGATCATCCGGAAGGGTATGCCGGTCCGTGAAATTTTAATAGCGCTTAAAAGCGGCAAGATCGTCGGGATGTTGAGCGACCAGGACGGCGGAAGAAATGGCACCTTTGTGGAGTTTTTTAAACGCCTCTCTTCGAGCCCGAGCGGCGTCGCGACATTTGCTCTGCGCACGCACGCACCGATTTTTCCTGTGTTTATTTTCAGAGAACAGCTTGGAATGCACCGCGTTGAAGTAGGAGATCCGTTGGCCCGTCCTTCCGAGTCGTTGACGGCCGAAGAGGCCGAGCGAGAGTTATTGCAACAGTTCGCCAAAATTTTAGAATCAAACATAAGAAGATCTCCCGATCAATGGCTTTGGGCACACCGCCGATGGAAATCCACACCGAACCGGTCTATCCTTATTTTAAGCGACGGAAAACAGGGCCATCTCAATCAAGCGTTGGCGGTTTTAAAGGCGATCCATGCGGAACGGACAGCCCAAGGCGTTCCATCCGAATGCACGACATCAAAGATCGTGGAGGTACGTTTTAAAAATAGCTTTTCTAAAAATCTATTAAATTTGATCGCGTATCTTTTCCGGGGTCATCTGCCTTTTAATTCGTGGATGCTTCGAAACTTTTTAGAAAAGTCATGCACTGCGGAACTCGACAAGCGCTATGCGGATATTGTGGTCTCCTGCGGTTCGTCGCTTTTAGGGGTTCACGTGCTTGTGAAAGCCCAAAATCAGGCAAAGTCAGTCGTGATCATGAGACCCTCTTTTTCTTTGCGCCAATTTGATACGGTGATTGTTCCGAGGCATGATAAAATGAAACCAAAGCAGAATATTTTCATCACCGAGACGACGTTATCTCTGATGGATGAAGAGGGTTTAAAAGATGAATCCGAAAAACTTTTGAACAGCCTCCAATTGTCCAACGGTCATAAAAGAATCGGGCTTTTGATCGGTGGGGACACCCAGCACATCAAATTTTCACGGGAACTTTTTGAGAAATTTATTCAGGAGCTTAAGCGTTATTGTTTGGAAACGGGAACTACGATTTTAGCGACGTCCTCGCGCCGGACGCCGCCGTGGGCCGATGAATTCTTGAAGACGACGTTGAAAGATAAAGTCCAATGCCCGCTCCTGGTGATCGCGAATGAATCCAACTGGACCGGCGTGGTACCCGGGATTTTGGGTTCAAGCCACGTGCTTTTGGTGTCCGCAGAATCGATGTCGATGGTTTCTGAGGCGATCGCTTCGGGCAAACCGGTGATCGTATTCGATCCGGCCGAGACGTCCAGGCTTAAACCCAAGCACGAGGAATTTTTAGAGAGAATGTCCAAAAGCAGATTGATCATGCGCGCGCAGCCGGAAACCCTTTATGAAATGATCAAAAACCAGATAAATCGGGAAAACGGTTCAACAAACGAACAGAGTTCTCAGGATCAGGAAATTTTAAAACAGGCAGTGAGGCGCGTGATTTAGATGAATATTTTGCAGATCCTTCCCGAACTGAAATCAGGCGGCGTCGAGCGCGGTACGGTAGATCTTGCCAAATACCTTCGACGGAAGGGACACAAGGCCGTCGTGGTTTCTGCAGGTGGCCCCTTACTGGGCGACTTGACCTCGGCGGGCGTCACCCATTACGCGCTGCCTGTTCACAGAAAATCTCCGTTTTCTGTTTTTCGCTCTGTCCGCGCGCTCACCAAGATCATCAACATCGAGAGTATCGATATCATCCATGCCCGGAGCCGTGTGCCGGCGCTGATCGCTTTTTTTGTCAGTCGGAAGACCCGCGTCCCTTTTATCACGACCTGTCACGGATTTTACAGCAAGCATTTTCTGAGCCGTCTGATGGGGTGGGGAAAACTCGTCATTGTTGCCAGTCATATCATCGGCAAAAGGATGAGAGATGATTTCGGCGTACCGCACCATAAAATCCGATTCATCCCCCGCGGGGTGAACTTGGAGGAATTCAAATGGCGTCCGTTCGAACCCCAAAAATTTAAAAAAGACATCGTGATAGGTCTTGTGGGAAGAATAACGCCGATTAAAGGGCACCCGCTTTTTTTAAAGGCGATGGCCCGGGTCACGCGCGTATTCCCCAATATTAAAATACAGATTATCGGCGATGCTCCAAAACCGCAATATAAAGAAGAGCTATTGATGCTGATGAGGCGTCTGGGGCTTGCGCACGCTGTCCAGTTTTTAGGCACTCGCTATGATATTCCCGAGCTTCTTAGCCAGATGAGCATTTTGGTGGTGCCGTCGGTCGGCGAAGAGGCTTTTGGGCGTGTGGCGATCGAAGCGGGAGCTTGCGGAGTTCCGGTGATAGCAACAAGGATGGGCGGACTTGTGGATATTATTGAACATGAAAAAGACGGTCTTTTGGTCCCGCCCAACGATCCGTCCGCTTTGGCGGAGGCGGTGATACGGCTGCTTAAAAATCCCGCTTTAGCGGAAGCGTTGACGACGACGCTTCGCCAAAAAGTGGAAAAAGAATTCAACCTTGAGACCATGTTCGAGAAAACGCTTGCGGTTTACGAGGAGGCGGTTTCGAAGAAGCGGATATTGGTGATCAAGTTGAGCGCGATCGGCGATGTGATCTTAAGCATTCCTTCGCTGCGAGCGCTCAGGCAAAAATTCCCTGACGCATGGATCACGGTGTTGGTGGGCAGAAAATCAAGACGGATCATTCGGAATTGTCCTTATGTGAACGACACACTTGTGTACGAGGACGCGCTAAGCCAGAAACGCACCGGCGGGATGATAAAAATGGCGCGCCTTTTGGCGAAAGAAGATTTTGATATCGTGGTGGATCTGCAGAACAATAAGGTAAGCCATTTACTTTCTTATCTTTGCGGAGCGAGGATTCGGCTAGGCCACGACAACCGTAAATGGTCATTCTTACTTAACAAGAAAGCAAAAGAGTCCTCGAACGCCACATTTCCACCGCTTGAGCATCAGTTCAAGGTGTTGAAGCTTTTGGGACTTGAAACGTTCGACAAGCGCCTGGAGCTATGGACCGAAAAAGAGGAAGACCAAAAGGTCAATGAATTTTTACAATCCCAATGGGTGGCGCCAAGCCAGACGCTGGTGGGGATTAATCCGGGATCGTCTTTACGTTGGCCGACCAAACAGTGGCCGATCGAGAATTTTGCGAAGCTTTGTGATGAACTGGCCAAACGAAATATCCGTGTCGTGATCACGGGTTCCTCGGAAGATTCGGAAATCGCTGAGGAGCTTTTTCATCTGACACGGAATAAACCGATCAACGCGGTTGGCAAGACCTCGATCACGGAACTCGTGTCGTTGATTCGCCGGTGCCAAGTCTTTATCAGTTCTGATTCCGCGCCGATGCATATCGCGGCGAGCGTTGACGTGCCGCTATTGGCGATTTTCGGGCCTACGGATCCCAAGCGGCATTTGGTGCCGCCCTCTCATTATCAGGTATTCTGGAAGGAAGTGCACTGCAGCCCGTGCTATCTTCGCAGCTGCCCGATTGGCCTGATCTGCATGAAGCGGATCACGGTTCAGGAGGTTTTGGACGCCACGCTTCATTTTATCAAAGAAAAACGTCCCGCGGTTTTTGGTGAAGAAGTTTTGGCATGAAAAAAATAGCGCTGGTTATTGTCTGCATTTCAGGTCTCTTCTTATTTTACAATGCCAACCATGCGGTGCCGGTGCTGATGTACCATCATGTGGGTAAGGCCTCGGAAAAATTAAATCTCAATGTTGATGCTGAAACTTTTGAACGCCAGATGGAATTTTTGAAGATCCATCACTACCGGCTGATGTCGTTTGAAGATTTCATCGGACATGTTCAGTTGGGCCAGCCGGTGCCATGGAATACCGTCGTCATTACCTTTGACGACGGGTACTTGGACAACTTTACCAACGCATTCCCGGTTTTAAGGAAGATGGATTTCCCCGCGACTATTTTCATGATCACCGGGAACATAGGAAAAGACGGTTGGTTGTCCGCCGAGGATTTAAATATACTGGAATCCTCTGGGATTACGATCGGCAGTCATACCGTGAATCACGCCTTTCTGCCAGAGTTAAAAAAAGGGGAGGTCGTTTCGGAGCTTCGGCAATCCCGGAATCAGCTTGAAAAAATTTTGGGTCACCCGGTATTTTTATTCAGTTATCCGGCTGGCGGCGTGACCCAAGAGGTAAAAAAGCTCGTGGAAGAGGAAGGTTACCATGGTGCTGTGACGACCAATTACGGAAAATCACGCCGTGACGTTTACGCGCTGCGCCGCATCAAGATCACCGAACGCGACGGCAATCTTTTCAGTTTTTGGGCCAAGATAAGCGGTTTATACTCTCTGGGTCGCCGGCACGTCAAACTTATTTAAGGAACCTTTTAAAATGGGACCTCGCATACTGATCGTCAACGTGAATTGGCTTGGCGATGTGCTTTTTTCGACGCCGGCGATACGCGCGGTACGAAAAAAATTTCCCGAAAGTTTTATAGCGTGCCTTGTTCCGCTGCGCTGCGAGAGTATTTTAAAAAATAATCCTTATCTTGATGAAGTCATTGTTGTCGAAGATAAGATGCCGTTTTATTCGTTGTGGAAGTACCTCAGGATCGTTTCAGAATTAAAGAAGAGGCGATTCGACACGGCGATTTTTTTTCATCGTTCCAAGACAAAAGTCCTGTGGGCTCGGATGGCCGGCATCCGTGAAAGGGCGGGTTACGAGGGGCCTGGCAGGAGATGGCTGCTGACACGGCCGTGCCCCAGTCCTGAAAAAGCGCTCCATAAGACGGACTATTTTTTACGTCTCTTGGAATTTTTAGACGTTCCCCCGGATGGTCGCACTCCGGATTTCATCGTACCACGAGAGTCTCAGTCGGAATTTGAAGCGTTATTAAAAAATCATGGAATTCCAACCGGCGCTCCGTACGCGGTGATGCATGCGGGAGGCAACTGGGAACTGAAGCGGTGGCCCGCTTCCTATTTTGTCGAATGGGCCAAACTTTTTTTGAAAAAGTTTCCGTGGAAGATTATTTTATGCGGCACTTTTTCCGAAGAAGCGCTCTCAATAAAAATCACCTCAAATTTTAAGAACGGAGAGGTTGTTTCTTTTTGTGGGAAAACTTCGGTCGACACGTTGGCGCTGCTGCTTAGGAATGCTCAAATTTTTTTGTCCAACGATTCCGGCCCGATCCATTTGGCGGCCAGCCAAGGCACCAAAATTATTGGGCTTTTCGGGCCTACCTCGCCTGATTTAACGGGACCGATCCCGCGCGGACCAGCGTCTGTCTTGAGAAAAGACGTGGGTTGTGAAACCCCTTGTTATTACCGTTCTTGCGATTACCACGTGTGCATGGAATGGTTAAAACCTGAGGAGGTTTTTGAGGAAACAACCAAATTATTAAAATAAGAAATAATATGATACAAAATCCGAATGAACTTCAAAAAATCCTGGTGGTCACTCTCTCCAATCTTGGCGATGTGATCCTGACTCTTCCCGTGTTTCAAAACCTGCATCAGAATTTTCCAAAAGCCGAACTTCATGTTGCTGTGGGCCCTTCCGCCGCGGAGGTTTTTCAAGGCGATCCCCGTATCGCCAAAATAATTCTTTATCATAAAAAAATGGGCTGGTTGGAGAAGTTTAAATTTCTTCGGGAAATTCGCAGTGAGCATTATTCTTTGGTAATTGATCTGAGGCGCTCGTTTCTTGGGCTTTTAGGCGGGGCGCGCTATGGGAATTCTTATCTTAGTTTTTCTTGCCAAACGGTGCATCGGGCCGAAAAGCACCTGCGCTCGTTAAGAAATATCGTTCGAGATGATTTAGCCTCGGATTCGTTCCTCAAAATCGGTTCTGCGCCCGTGAGAATCATGGATGAAAATGATTTTGCGCCTGACCAAAAAATCATTGTCGCGGCCGTAGGCTCCAAAAGCGACATTAAGAAATGGCCCGCAGAGTACTATGCGGGTCTTTTGGATCGTCTGGCGATCAATGAGGGCTGTCAAATCATTCTGGCCGGCGATACCTATGATATCTCCGACGCGAAAAAAGTCAAAAACCTCATGCAATCCCGCGTGATCGACCTATCCGGACGGACAAATTTCAGCGAGCTTTGTTCTCTGTTAAAGGCCGCGTCGCTGTTGATCACCAACGATAGCGCGCCGCTCCATATCGCGGACGCCTTGAAAACGCCGGTGCTCGCGCTTTTCGGACCCACCGATCCAAGAAAATATGGGCCGCGCCAGCCAGGGAGTCTCGTGGCGCGGCGGCCATTATTTTGTTCACCTTGCGAAAAGGCCCAGTGCCGTTATCACCATGAGTGTATGAAAGAACTTGGCGTGGAGGAGGTTTATCAAAAATCGTTGCAGATTCTCAAGGATGACTTTCAGCCGAAGAATCTCAAGATATTGGTGAGCCGGCTTGACCGGATAGGCGACGTTGTATTGTCACTGCCGGCGATTCAGGCGATCCGTGATCGGTTCCCGAACGCGATGATCTCGATGATGGTCAGGCCTTATACCCGAGCCGTGGTGGAGGGGCACCCGGCGATTGATGAGGTTATTACGTACGATTATGAAGCAAACGGACGGCACGGATCCATTGTCGGAAATTTAAGGTTCTTGCGTGAAATCGTGAAGCGGCATTTTGATATCGCGTTTATTTTGCATCCCAGTAACCGCGCAGCCAACGTGCCTTTTTTCGCCGGCATTCCGTACCGGATAGGGTTCAGATCAAAATGGCCGTTTTTACTGACCCAGTCTGTACCCGACCGGCGGCATGAGGGACTGAAACACGAGTCGGAGTACACAATGGATATTGTCCGAGCCTTCGGGATTCACGGGACCGCGCCCTCTTTGCCTCATTTGTCCGTTACTCCTTATGAGAAACGGCAGATCTCCGGGCTTCTTGAAGCCGAACCCTGCGGCCCCGAGGAGAAGATCATCGCGTTTCATCCAGCCGCGAGTTGCTTATCAAAAAAATGGCCGCTGGAACGTTTCGTGGCGCTGGGTAAAAAAATTTTAAAAGAGACATCATACCGTTTGGCCGTGGTCGGCAGCGCGAAGGAGAAGGCCTCGGGCGAATTTTTACAAAAGGAGCTTGGGGGACGCGTGATCAATTTTGCGGGCAAGCTGGATCTTAAAATGCTTGCTGCTTTTTTAGAACGGTGTGAGTTTTTGGTATCCAATGATTCAGGGCCGATCCACATTGCCGCCGCTGTCGGCACACGCACGTTCGGGATTTTCGGCAGAAACCAGGCGGGATTGAGTGCGATCCGCTGGCGGGCGCTCGGAGAGGGACACGCGTTGATCCAAAAAGATGTCGGCTGTGTCGTTTGCCTGGCGCATCGTTGCTCGATAGGCTTTGAATGCTTAAAGGCAGTCGAAGTGGATGAGGTCTTTAAACAAATCCCGATAGCCACATTTCAATGAGCCAAAAACAGGGGTTAGTGGTCATGGGGGCATGGTTATGCCTTACCTGTTTTCCCTCCGGCGTGCTTGCCTCACAGAACTTTTCCTCAAAAGACGCCATTAAAAAAAAATCCGTCGTCATGGACGCCCCGCTCAATGTTTTCGAGATGAGCGAGCCTCTTATTTTTGATGTGTCTTGGATGGGGATCCCGGTGGGTTTCGGCAGTCTCCAGGTGAAAGAAAAAGTAAAAATTCAAGGCCGCGACGCGTTCCATGTGGTCGTGATTGCCCAAACGAACGGGTTTTTGAGTCAACTCTATCCGGTGGTTGACGAGATGCATAGTTTTATCGACGCACAGGAATTTTATTCGTTAGAATTTAGGAAGAATTTGAAGGAAGGTCAGTACCGGGCCGACGAGGTGATCCGTTACGACCATCAGAAGAGAAAAGGTTTTTCTGAATCGCTTCTCAATCATACGAAAAAAGAGATCGATATTCCCGCGAAAGTTCACGATCCTCTCAGCGCATTTTTCTGGTTCAGACAGCAAACTTGGGAGGTCGGCCGGAGTCTTCACACGGTCGTCAATAGCGAGCAACAAAACTGGGATCTCGAGTTGAATGTGTTGAGGACCGAGACTAAGGAACTACGTGGCGGACGGGTGATCAAAACGGTGGTTATTGAGCCGAAAACGCGCTTAAGAGGTGTTATTTATAACCGAGGCCGGGCATGGGTCTATTTCAGCGCCGATTCGAAAAGACGTCCGATTTGGGTCAGCCTTAAGACGCCTTTTGGCCCCATTGTCGGAGTGCTGCGGACCCAGGAGACCTTAAGCGATTGACACTCGTCGCGAAGGGGTGTTAGAATGCGAAGTCTTCATAAATAATATGATCATAAAATCCTTGGCATTTTCTCGTCTTAAGAGCATTATTTCCAGCTTTAATCAAGCCAAAGTCCTTGTTGTCGGTGATCTGATCCTTGATGAATTTATTTGGGGAAAAGTAACGCGCATCTCGCCCGAGGCGCCCGTGCCGGTGGTGTGGGTGAATTCCGAAAATTTTATGCCAGGCGGGGCGAGCAATGTCGCCCACAATATCCGCTCGCTGGGCGGCGAGGTGTTTTTGGCGGGTGTCGTCGGAGACGATTCGCGTGCTGAGATTCTTCGAAGAGAACTTGGCAAAAAAGGCGTGGACTGCGAAGGGGTCTTTACCGACCAACAAAGGCCGACAACGCAGAAAACCCGCGTGATCGCCCATCACCAACAGGTGGTTCGGATCGACCGCGAAATGGTCCGGCCAATTTCGGATCAAGTACTGAACGACCTGATTGACTATATCCGTGAGCGTATCAAAACAGTGGACGCCTTGATACTGGAGGATTATGGCAAAGGTGTGATCGTGCCGAGATTGGTGAAAGAAGCGGTGCGTCTGGCGAAAAAGTCCCGTAAAATCATCACCGTGGACCCCAAAGAAACGCATTTTTCATATTACCGGGGCGTGACGACCATCACGCCTAATCATCACGAAGCGGGTTCGGCAATTGGGTTTAAAATCAAAGACGATGCCTCGCTCGAAAAGGCTGGTAAAAAACTTCTTGAAAAATTAAAATGCGAGACGGTGCTGATCACGCTGGGTGAGAACGGGATGAGCCTTTTTCAAAAAGGGAAACCCATGGTAAAAATCCCCACCGTGGCCCAAGATGTGTTCGATGTGTCCGGCGCCGGTGATACCGTGATCAGCGCTTATACGGTTGCACGCGCAAGAAAGGCGTCGGCTCTCGAGGCGGCGCACATCTCGAATTGCGCGGCTGGAATTGTGGTGGGAAAAGTAGGTGTCGCGGTCACGACGGTGAATGAGCTCAGTGACCGCATAAAAAAAGAGATGGGGAAGTAAAATGGATGCGATCGGCGTTATTCCGGCAAGATACGGCTCCACACGGTTTGAAGGCAAGGTCTTGAAAGACCTTTGCGGAAAACCCGTGATCCAACACGTCTATGAACGGGCCAAAAAGGCCAAAACGCTGGATGATCTGATCATCGCGGCTGATGATGACCGCATCATTAAGGCCGTAGAAGATTTTGGTGGGCGGGTGGTGTTTACTTCCAAGTCCCACTCCACCGGCACGGACCGTCTGACCGAAGTGGTGAACGAGATCGATGTGCGCATCGTCGTGAATATTCAGGGGGATGAGCCTTTGATCAATCCGCTGGTGATCGATGATCTTGTCCGCACGATGCAGAATGATCCCGAGATCGTGATGGCGACGGTTGTAAAGAAAAGTTACTCCAAAGAGGAGTTCAACAATCCGGATGTTGTCAAGGCGATCGTCAGCGACGAGAATTTTGCGCTCTATTTTTCACGTTCGTCGATCCCGACCTTTCTCGATCCGGGCCCCGAAAGCTATTTTTACAAACACATCGGAATATACGCGTACCAAAAGGATTTTTTATTCACGTTTAAAAAATTGCCCGTGTCTTACCTTGAGACCCATGAGCGTCTTGAGCAGCTTCGCGCGCTTGAAAACGGCTACCGGATCAAGACGATCGAGACAAAATTTGAAACGGTCGGGGTGGACACACCGGAGGACCTCGCGAAAGCAAAGCAACTTTTAGAGAAAGAACAAAATGGCTAGGTATATTTTTGTCACGGGCGGAGTCGTTTCAAGTCTCGGTAAGGGAATCATGTCGGCATCGATCGGGAAATTATTGGAATCCAAGGGATTACGGGTCATCATGATGAAATGCGATCCTTATCTCAACGTGGATCCCGGAACCATGAGCCCTTATCAGCACGGCGAGGTATACGTTACAGAAGACGGCGCAGAGACGGATCTGGATCTAGGGCACTATGAACGTTTCACGAACGTGGAGCCCACCAAATTAAATAATGTGACCACGGGCAAAATTTATTTTTCAGTCATCAACAAAGAACGTCACGGCGATTATTTGGGCGCGACGGTGCAAGTGGTTCCACACATCACCGATGAGATCAAGGCTGCGATCAAGAATGCTTCGCACAATAAATCCGTGGATGTGGTGATCTGTGAGATCGGCGGCACTGTGGGCGATATCGAGAGCCTCCCGTTTTTGGAAGCGATCCGCCAGTTCAGACAAGATGTCGGTCGTGAGAACGCGATCAATATTCACCTGACCCTGATCCCTTATATCCGTGTCGCGGATGAGATCAAAACAAAGCCTACACAGCATAGCGTCGGCAAGATGCGCGAGATCGGTATTCAGCCGGATATCTTGATGTGCCGCACCGAAAAACGTTTGTCTAAAGAGGTACGGGAGAAGATCGCCCTTTTCTGCAATGTAGAGACGGAACAGGTGATCCAGGCGCTCGATGTGAGCGAAATTTATGAGGTCCCGCTGGCGCTGAAGGAGGAAGGGTTGGATGCTCTCATCGTACGGCTTTTGAAGCTGAACTGCGACGACGGCGATGCGAAACTAAAAGCCTGGAAGACCAATGTCGTGGATAAAGTGCTGAACCCATTGCACCACGTCGTGATCGGTTTTGTGGGAAAATATATGGAACTCCAGGATGCTTACAAATCAGTTTTCGAGGCCTTGAAGCACGGCGGCATCGCCAATGACTCGAAGGTAGAGATCCGGAAAGTCGATGCTGAGGATCTGATCGTCCACGGGTCTGAGAAATATTTGAAGGATGTGAACGGTATCTTGGTCCCTGGAGGTTTCGGAGATCGCGGCATCGAGGGAAAGATCAAAGCGATCAAGTACGCGAGAGAGAACAAGATCCCATTTTTCGGGATCTGTCTTGGGATGCAATGCGCGGTCATCGAGTTTTCCAGGAACGTCTGCGGCATGAACCGGGCGAACTCCACCGAATTCAATAAGACGACGCCGTTTCCGGTGATCAGTCTTCTTGAGGAGCAAAAACGCGTCAATGATATGGGAGGTACGATGCGGTTAGGCTCTTACGCCTGCACGATCAAGAAAGGCACGAAGACCCATAAAGCTTATGGAAAGGACGCGATCCACGAGCGCCATCGTCATCGTTACGAATTCAATAACAAATACAAAGTGAAGATGGAAACGAACGGATTGATTATTTCCGGGACCAGCCCCAACGGCCGCTTGGTCGAGATCATCGAGCTGGCGGATCATCCGTGGTTCGTCGGCTGCCAATTTCACCCTGAGTTTAAATCAAAGCCGGACCAGGCCCACCCGCTTTTCAGAGAATTCGTGAGGGCATCGCTCGCGAATAAGGTGGATTGATTGGAACCCGTTAGAAAAAAGAAGCTCCAAGGTGTGCGTATCGGACGGATCGCCATCGGAGCCGGCGGACCTTTGGTGCTCATCGCGGGGCCTTGCGTTGTCGAAAATGAAAAAAGCGCGCTGCGTCATGCCGTTGCCATTAAAAAAATCACCGACCGCCTCAGAATCCCTTATATTTATAAATCCAGTTACGACAAAGCTAACCGAAGTTCGATCAACTCCTTTCGTGGTCTCGGCATTGGTGAGGGGCTTCTTATTTTAAAACGTGTGAAAGACGAGACGGGCCTTCCAATCCTGACGGATATCCATAATCCTGAGGATGCAGGAAAAGTATCAGAAGTCGCGGACGTGCTTCAGATCCCCGCGTTTCTATGCCGCCAGACGGATCTTTTGGTCGCGGCCGCCAAAACAGGAAGGGCCGTCAACGTGAAGAAGGGACAGTTCCTCGCGCCATGGGACATGAAAAACATTGTTTATAAAATCGAAGCGGCCGGCAACCGGAAAATCCTTTTGACCGAGCGGGGAACGTTTTTTGGATATAACACGCTGGTCAATGATTTTCGGGCGATTGCGATCATGAAGGAATTTGGATATCCTGTTATTTTTGATGCGACTCATTCGGTGCAACAGCCTGGCGGCCGCGGGACAAGCTCCGGCGGCGAACGGCGATTTGTTCCGATTTTGGCGCAAGCGGCTGTGGCGGTTGGTGTGGACGGCATATTCATGGAAGTTCATGACAATCCGGATCGCGCGCCAAGCGATGGACCGAACATGGTGCCCCTGAAAGATCTCGAAAAACTATTAGGGCGCTTGTTAAAGTTAAACCGTGTGGTGAAAAATGTCGATTAAGATCGCCCGCCAGGTCATCAAGGTCGAGCGGGACGCTTTATCCCATTTAGCCTCAAAGATCGATCATAATTTTGAAAAAGCCTGCACGTTGATCCTGAGATCTAAAGGCCGTGTTGTAGTTACCGGGATGGGTAAGCCAGGGTTTATCGCGCAGAAGATTTCGGCGACATTATCTTCCACAGGGACCCCTTCGCTATTTCTTCATCCGGCCGAAGCGCTGCACGGGGATCTCGGTCGCGTCATGAAAGATGATGTTGTGATCGCGTTTTCCAACAGCGGGCAGACTGACGAAATATTGAAGCTTCTTCCGGGGATCCAAAAGATCGGCGCCAAACTCATCGCGGTGACGGGGAATGCCAAATCACTTTTGGCGCAATTCAGCGACGTGGCGCTTGATGTGAGCGTTAAAAAAGAGGCGTGTCCGTTAAATTTGGCTCCCACTGCCTCCACAACGGTGATGTTGGCGTTGGGGGACGCCTTGGCGTTGACGTTGTCGGAGAAAAAGGGATTCAAGGAAGAGGATTTTGCGTTTTATCACCCGGGCGGGAATATTGGAAAAAAGCTGCTGCTCAAGGTCTCCGACATCATGCGCACCGGCAAAGATCATCCAATCGTGGCGGAGAGTGTTAAAGTAAAAGAAGTGCTCTATCGCATCACCAAAGCGAGGGCCGGTTCCGCGTCGGTTGTTAACGCGAGCGGACGATTGAGCGGTATTTTTACGGACGGAGACTTAAGGCGGCATTTAGAATCCGGCGAGCGGATACTTGAGCGCCCTGTGCGGGAGATCATGACGAAGAAACCCATCACCATTGCGGCTGACAAGCTCGCGGTGGAAGCCTCCGATGTTTTGCGGACTAAAAAAATTGATGAACTACCGGTGGTGGACAACCGCGCCCGCCCCGTTGGGCTTTTGGATGTTCAGGATCTGCTAAAGGCCGGGATTGTTTAACTTTTTGTTGACGCAAAGGTCAGTCAGCTATGTCTGATGATTTAAAAGATCGCCTTGGGAAGGTCAGGCTTCTTATCTTGGATATTGACGGCGTGATGACGGATGGCCGGATCATTTACGGCGACCATGGCGATGAGCTTAAATTTTATGACGTGCAGGATGGCTTCGGGATCGCGATGCTGCGGCGCGCCGGTATCCCGACCGTCGTGATCAGCGCAAAAAAATCGCGCGTGAATCAGCGTCGCGCAAAAGAGCTGCAGATCGCGAAGGTCTACCAAAATGTGCGCGACAAACTCAAACCATTTGAAAAGGTGGTCCAAAAAATGAAACTAAAACATGAGGAAGTTTGCTTCATCGGTGATGACCTCATGGATCTTCCTATCCTTTCGAGGGTAGGGTTCGCCGTGGCTGTTGCGAATGCCGTCGAGGACGTGAAAGAGGCCGTTCATTATGTAACCTTGAAAAAGGGCGGCCGCGGCGCTGTGCGGGAAGTCGTGGACCTTATTTTAAAAACTCAGCATAAATGGGCTGAGATCACCGAAAGGTATTTTCAATAGATGAGCGGCGGATTCCAGCGCAATAACTTTAAGAAGGTTTTTCTCGGCGGGTGCCTCTTGGCCGCAGCGCTCTTTATTTTTTTTGTGGTGCATAAACAAAAGATCAAAGAAAATACGGTTACTGCGAGAAAATTAAGTAGAGAACCGGCTCTTTCCAGCACGGATCAGAGCCTCCAAAAGTTCAGCCTGACTGGTTTTGATGATCAGGGAAAAAAAATTTGGAATCTTCAGGGTGACAAGGCCAAGATCGAACCCGGCCAGACGGTGTTTTTAGAACAAAACGTGACGCTCAAACTGAAAGAGAACACAGTGATCAAAACGGACCATGTGCAATGGTCGCAGGACGGGGGAACCTTGAGGACACCCGCGCCGGTTTTTGTGATGCACCAGAATGCCGAGGTGAAGGGCCGCGGCGCCGTCGGCCGGCTCAGTGAAAATTTTATTCAGCTGAACCACGACATTGAGATGCTGATCAATCAATCGACGCTTCTGAACTGCAGTGGGCCTCTTAAAATATTTTTTAAGGAAAACCGAATGGTTTTTTACCGGAACGTGAAGGTCGTGGACAGCCGAGGGATCTTGAAGGCCAATCGGATGGATGTTTTGTTTGACCAGGAACAGAAAAAAGTCTCTCAGATCATCGCGGTGGGCAACGTCATTATTGAACGCGGCTCAGACATTACGCATTCCCAGCGCGCGGTCTATTCGTTGGCCACCGGATCGGTGCGTTTGGAAGGGAATCCTGAGGTGACACTGCATAAAGAAAGCTCAAAGATCTTAGATGCCCCTCTTAGAAACTAAAGCATTAAAAAAATCGTACAATGGGCGTGCGGTTGTTAACGGCGTCGATATTTTTATTAATCCCGGTGAGATCGTAGGGCTTCTCGGCCCTAACGGCGCGGGAAAAACCACGACGTTCTATATGATGACGGGGATTGTGCGCGCCGATAGCGGGAGTATTCTTTTTGACCACCGGGACGTCAGCCAATATCCGATCCACAAGCGGGCACAGCTTGGCATCGGCTATCTTTCACAGGAGCCTTCGATCTTTAGGAAGCTTACCGTCGAGGAAAATATTTCGGCGATCCTGGAGACGCTGGATCTGCCGCGGCACGAACGGATCAAGCGGCTGGAGCAGCTTTTGAATGAACTAGGCATTGCTCACCTCAGGAAGTCAAGGGCGCTCACGCTTTCCGGAGGCGAACGACGGCGGCTCGAGATCACGCGCGCGCTTGTCACGCATCCGTTGTGCATCCTTCTGGATGAACCATTTTCAGGAATCGACCCGATCGCTGTCTCCGACTGCCAAAGCCTGATCCGCGAGCTTAAGAATAAAGGCTTGGGGATACTGTTGACCGACCACAACGTCAGGGAAACGCTCACGATCACGGACCGCGCGTATATCATGTCGGAAGGTAAGATTTTGATTTCAGGTACCAAAGACGATCTTTTAACCAACAAAGAGGCAAGGCGGATCTATCTTGGCGAAACGTTTACGATGTAACGGAAATATGGTAAAATTACCCGTTTAAAACTCAAAATGCAAAGCTCAAAACGAAGGAGGGTGTGTTTGGGTTTTACGTTTTGAGTTTTAGTTTTGAGGTTCAATCCAAGGAGTTTCAATGGAAATCGATATCAGCGGCCGTCATTTTCACGTGACCGAGGCTTTAAAGGACACGATTACCGGAAAAGTCCAAAAACTTGATAAATATTCTTTGAAGATCGAGACCGTGCATGTGGTGCTGGAAGTTCAGAAATTCCATTGCATGGCCGAAATCACGATCGCCGGCAAAAACTTGAGACTTACCGCCAAAGAGGAAAGTACGGATATGTACGCCGCTTTTGACAATAGTTTCGGGAATCTGCAGCTTCAACTGGGACGCCAGCACGATCGTATCAAGGACCACAAAGGCAGGCGCTATAACAAAGCGGCCGGGGCTTCTCAAGACGAGGAACAGATTTAGGCAAGGAAAATATGAAAACAGTCCTTAAAAAAATTAAAGAGTGCCGCGTAAAATTAATAGTCGAAGTGGAGCCAGAGCTTGTCGAAAACCGTTTCCAAGAAGTTCTTAGAGATTTTCAAAAGGCCGCGAGCCTACCTGGGTTTCGCGCGGGCAAGGCACCTTTTGATTTGATCGAGAAAAAATTTTACAAAGAGGCCCATGAAGAGGTATTAAAATCGTTGATTCCGGAGGCCTATCATCAGTCCGTTTTATCACAGAAAATCTCGCCGGTTTCATTGCCATCCATCTCCGATATTCAGATGGAGCGAGGGAAAAAACTCACGTTTTCGGCGGAGCTTGACCGCTCTCCCGAATTCTCATTAAAAAATTATAAAGGCATCAAGATCGTCAAGCCTTCCATGGCGGTTTCCGCCGAAGATGTGGAAAAGGGAATGGCCTCGCTTTTGGACTCGCGAGCCGAGCTTGTCGAGGTCGTCGCGCCAAGGGCTGTCGCTAAAGGTGACTTCGTGGTCGCCGATGTCGAGTTCTGGAAGGACGGGAGTTACGTGCCGGGCCAGCGGGGTGTCCTGCTTTTTGTGGAGGCCCATGAGGCGGATGATTTTTATGAGAAGATTTTAGGCGCGCAAGTGGGCGACGTGCGCGAAATTTGTATCGACGAAAATAAGCCGGCGTATAAAATCTGGGTGCGCGGTTTGAAAGAAAAAAAGCTTCCGGTTTTGGACGATGAATTTGCCAAAAGTTTTGGCAAGGAAACCGTGGATGAGTTGAGAGAATCTGTCCGCAAGGACATTGCCCATTATAAAAAATCCGATGCTTTTGAAAGAATGAAACATGAGCTTTTCGAGAAGCTCCTATCACTGACGGATTTCGCGGTTCCCGAGGGCCTTGTGGAAAAACAAAAAGAGAAGCTGATCGCGCAAGCCAAACAGCAGGTTACCCGGATGGGCCTCACGAATGGACAACTCGACGAACAGCTAAAAAAAGCCCAAGAGGAGGCTGCCGGCAAAGCCGGGGAACAGGTGAAACTTTATTTTATTTTGCAGAAAATCACCGAGACCGAAAAAATTGAAGTGGACGAAAGTGAGCTTGAGCATAGGCTCCAGGCGCTTGCGGACGAATCTAAACGGCCGCTCGAGGAAGCGCGGCGCGTATTTGGGGATGATTTGCGCGAGAGCATGCGAGAGAGCCGAACCATCGATTTCTTACTGGCAAACGCAAAGCTCGAAGAAAAGGCATTGGAAGCGAAAGTTTAATTATTTCACATCACGCACTCAATAAAAAAAGGACAAACAATGAGCATACTTATTCCGATGGTGATAGAACAGACCGGACGATCCGAACGTGCCTATGATATCTATTCAAGACTATTGAAGGACCGCGTCATTTTTATTGGCACGCCGATTGACGACAATGTCGCGAATCTTGTCGTGGCCCAACTTTTATTTCTGCAGATGGAAGATCAGGATAAAGATATTAGTATCTATATCAATTCACCCGGCGGATCTATCACCAGCGGTTTGGCGATCTATGACACGATCCAGTTCCTGAAGCCGGATGTTTCCACGTATTGTATCGGTCAGGCGGCCAGCATGGGCGCCGTGTTGCTTTGCGCCGGTACCAAGGGAAAACGGTACGCGCTGCCGAATTCGCGAGTGATGATTCACCAACCGTGGGGCGGGGTGCAAGGCGTCGCGGCGGACATCAATATCCAGGCGCGCGAGATACAAAATCTGAAAGAAAGGTTGAATGACATTTTGGCCCGTCATACTGGCCAACCCGTCGCTAAAATCGAAAAAGATACGGACCGTGATTATTTTATGTCGGCCAACGAGGCGAAAGACTACGGAGTCGTGGATGAAGTAGTGGCGAACATCCGCTCGTTGAAAAAATGACGCGGTGCGTCATCCTGAGGCACTGAGCTTTCACTAAATAATGGAACCGCTGGCTGAGCCGATTTTGGAACGAGACAAGGAACGAGGAGGAGGAATAGTGGTAACTATGCCGACGACGAGAGACGCCGTCGCAGTCCAAAATAGGCCAGCCCCTTCGGGGAAGTCCGATATTTGGCCGTCTGCGGCGTTGCTCCTCCTCGCCATAGTCACGACTATGTCTCGTCGTCGCGCCTTGCATCCGACACAAATCTGGGGCTTCCAGCGTGCCCATTATTTAGTGAAAGCTCAGTAGGTGCGATAGCACCGAATCGAAGGATCTAGAAAGGAATCCCTATTTCAATGAAAGACTTTTTATTGCTGACGCCGGGGCCCACCGCGGTCCCGCCGCGCGTGTTGGCAAAGACCGCGCTGCCGATGATGCATCACCGCACGAAGTCTTATCAAGAGATCCTTGAGCGTGTAAACGCCAATTTACAAAAAGTTTTTTGCACAAAACACCCGGTACTCACTTTTGCGTCCTCAGGGACCGGCGCGATGGAAGCGTCGATCACGAATTGTCTTTCCAGGGGCGATACTGTTTTGTCGTTCTCGTCCGGCAAATGGGGCGAGCGTTACCGCGATATCGCCCGCGCCTACGGGCTGGATGTCAAAAGTATCGAGAAAAAATACGGTGAGGCGATTAAGCCTGCGGAAGTCGCGGATGTGATAAAAAAAAATCCTAAGACGAAAGCTATTTTGGTTACGTTGTGCGAAACTTCAACAGCGGTGGTGCATCCGGTTGAGGCAATCGCAAAACTTACGCGTGACACGGATATTCTTTTAATGGTCGACGCGATCAGCGGCCTGATGTGCGATCCGCTAAAGATGGATGAATGGGGGATCGATGTCGTTGTCTGTGGAAGCCAAAAGGGATTGATGCTGCCGCCGGGACTTAGCTTTGTCGCGTTGAACGAAAAATCTCAAAAAGCGCTGACAAGATCGGATCTACCGAGGTATTATTTCAATTTTATTGACACGATCAAAGCGCTTAAGAAAAACGATACTCCCTTTACGCCGGCGGTCAGCCTTGTCAGGGGGCTTGAGGAAGCGCTTTTGATGCTTCTGGAGGAAGGGATTGAGAATGTGTGGAAACGACACGCGGATATCACGCATTTTGTGCGGCAGAAAATAGTGGAGCTAGGACTCGAGTCGTTTGCCCAGTCTCCTTCGAACGCTTTGACCGCTATCACGATGCCAGAGGGTATCGTCTCGGGAGATTTGATCAAACATATGCGTGATGTCCATCAGGTCGTGATGGCGGACGGGCAGGGGGAACTTCAAGGTAAAATCGTGCGGTTCGCACACATGGGGGCGGCTTGCACGAGGAGTGACGCGAACCGCGGTGTTGACGCTTTTAGCGACGCGTTGAAAACGGTGCACCGCTCAAAGCCATCGGCCCAGAAAACCGGAGTTTAAGGATAACCAAAAATGCCGACTTCTACAGCAGCTAAAAAAGATCATTTCAGGATTTTGATCTGCGATGACATCGCCGAAGAGGGACTCAGCCTACTTCGCAATGAAAAAAATTTCACAACAGTGATTAAAACGAAGCTTCCGTTGGATGAGTTAAAAAAAGAAATTACCGATTATGACGCCTGCGTGGTCCGTTCAGGCACGCAGCTCACGAAAGACGTGATCGCCGCGTCCCAAAAATTGAAGGTCATCGGCCGGGCGGGCGTGGGTCTCGACAATGTGGACGTCGAGGCAGCTTCCAAAAAGGGCATCGTCGTGATTAACACGCCGGGCGGAAACACGATTTCAGCCGCTGAGCATACGTTTTGTCTTTTGATGGCGTTGGCGCGTAATATTCCGCAGGCCAATGCCTCTCTCAAGAAAGGCGAATGGGAGCGAAAAAAATTTACCGGCGTTCAACTTCTGGAAAAAACGATCGGTATCATGGGCCTCGGCAGGATCGGGTCCGAAGTGGCCAAGCGCGCGCAGAGCTTTGGCATGAAAGTGATCGCCTATGATCCTTTTCTAGGGGCAGAGAAAGCGCTGCAGATGGGCGTCGAGTTGGTGCCCATGGATGAGATTCTATCCCGAGCCGATTTTTTGACGCTTCACATGCCGCTAAGCACTGATAGCAAATACATGATCGGTGAAAAAGAATTAAGCAAAATGAAAAAAGGCGCGCGCATCATTAATTGCGCCCGGGGCGGCCTGATCGACGAGGCGGCGCTAGCCAAAGCGATAGAGCGTGGACAACTCGCGGGCGCAGCACTCGACGTGTTCGAAACAGAACCTCCCAAACCCAGTGCGCTTTTAGCACTTTCGTCGGTAATCACGACGCCGCACCTTGGTGCCTCGACCGAGGAGGCTCAGATCGCGGTTTCCGTGGATGTGGCGCAGAGTGTCGCTGATTTTTTGCTGGGTCGTGGCATTAAAAATGCCGTGAATGTTCCGGCGATGGATCCGGAGATTTGGGAGCAGATACGGCCTTATATTCAACTGGCGGAAAAATTGGGTTCCCTGGAGGCTCAACTCATGGAAGGGCAGATTCTTCAGGTGGATATCCGCTATCATGGCCAGGTGGCCGATTATGACACGACGCCGATGACACTGGCCGTGATCAAAGGGCTCCTCACGCCGATCCTCGCGGAAAACGTCAACTACGTGAACGCGTCTGTATTGGCCAAAGAACGCGGCATCAAGATCACCGAATCCAAATCCTCATCTGCTTCGCATTATACCAACCTGATCCAGGTTGATGTGAAAACAGACAAGAAGAAGATCAGCGTGGCCGGCACTCTTTTCACGCGCGAAGATACGCGGATCGTGATGATCGATGATTTTGATGTCGAGGCGGTGCCGGAGGGTTATATTCTTTTAATCGGCAATAACGATGTGCCCGGCATTGTCGGTCAGATCGGCACGCTGTTGGGAAGCAACAAGATCAACATTGCCGGTATGACGCTTGGCCGCGACAAGCCGGGCGGGCGGGCCACAACCCTTTTAAAGATTGATAGTGCAATTCCCGATCAGGTGATGCAGGAGATCCGGAAGGCAAAAAATATTTTGGGCGCGAAGTTGATCAAGCTGTAATTTAAAAGAGCGCTTAGCATCAAATCCGAAATACGAATTTTGAAATTCGAGTTTCGGATTTAATTGTGAAAGAAGGCATTCAAAAATGAACACGGTTGTGGTAGGTGCTCAATGGGGCGATGAGGGCAAGGGCAAGATCATCGATATTTTAGCTAAGGATGCGGATTATGTGGTCCGTTACCAAGGCGGAAATAATGCCGGCCATACGGTGGTCAAAGACAACGGCGAATTCGTGCTGCATCTGGTCCCGTCCGGAATTTTCCACAAGCGCACGCGTTGTGTCATCGGCAATGGGGTCGTGGTGGATCCTCACGCGCTGATCGAGGAAATCGAAGGACTCGAAAAAAGAGGCGTCTCAGTCAACGGCCGGTTATTTATCAGTGAACGCGCACACCTGATCCTGCCTTATCACCGGATCTATGACAGGTTACGCGAAGAAAAAAAAGGGTTTATTAAAATAGGCACGACGGGACGGGGTATCGGCCCTAGTTATGGTGACAAGGTTTTACGGTCCGGAATCCGCGTGGTTGATCTTTATGATGACGCCGTGTTTCGGGAAAAGCTCGAAAAAAGCCTTCTAGAAAAAAACGAGATTTTTCAAAAGATTTATCAAGTCGAAGGTTTTGAATTTAAAAAAGTTTACTCGGATTATCAGAAATTCGCCAAAAAGATGAGGCCTTATGTTTGTAATACCTCGCTCTTATTGAGCGAAGTTGTCAAAAAAAAGCAATCCATTCTTTTTGAAGGCGCCCAAGGTACGCACCTGGATATTGATCACGGGACTTACCCATTTGTAACTTCTAGCTCCGTGACAGCAGGCGGAGCGGCAGTGGGCAGCGGCGTTCCACCCGCCCATTTGGGCAAAGTGGTCGGCGTAGTGAAGGCCTACACGACACGCGTCGGTGAAGGGCCATTCCCCACGGAGTTTGGTCCGGAACTGATGGAGCGGATCCGTAAAAAAGGCAAAGAGTTCGGCGCGACGACGGGCCGGCCTCGTCGCTGTGGCTGGTTTGACGCGGTGTTGGTCAAATATTCGTGTATGGTGAATGGTATCCAGGAGATCGCCGTCACAAAGCTCGATGTTTTGGACGACCTTAAAGAAATCAAGATCTGTGTGGGCTATCGCAACCAAGGAAAAATCATTCATGACTTTCCCGCATCGCTTACGGTGTTAAAAGAGGGCGAGCCTGTCTATGAGAGGCACCCCGGATGGCTCAGCGATACGACACAGGTTAAAAAATATTCCTTGCTTCCCAGGAACGCCAAAAAATATTTGGGTCGGCTTTCCCGACTGGTCGGCGCGCCGATCACAATTTTATCAATCGGCTCTCATGAAAGCCAAACACTCTGGATGGGGAAACGAAAGTCATAGCTTTAGAAGTTTTTAAAAACAATGAATAAAATCCCTCAACATGTCGCGATCATCATGGATGGCAATGGCCGGTGGGCACAGTCCCGGGGCCTACCGCGTGTGGCGGGACACGGCGCCGGAATGCAGGCCGTGCGCGAGACTGTCAATACAGCGATTGATCTCGGAATCCCGATTCTGACGCTATACGCTTTCAGCCAAGAAAATTGGAAGCGTCCGAAGGAAGAAGTATCAATTTTGATGAAGCTTTTGGACCACTTTATTGATAAAGAAATTCAGAATCTTGAGAAAAAAGGCGTTTCGGTCAGGATGATCGGAAGGATCGAGGCATTGCCGCCTGATACACTGGCGAAGGTCAGGCAGGCGATAAAGGAGACGGCGCATAACCAGAAGCTGATCCTTAATATAGCGCTCAATTACGGGGCACGTACCGAGATCCTGGATGCGGTCTTAAAGATCGTGAAAGAGGCGAGGACGAATCCTAAGTTTTACGAAAAGGCCCCGTCATTGACGGAAGAAGAATTTTCAAGTTATCTGTACACGGCGGGCCTGCCGGATCCCGATCTCCTGATCCGCACGAGCGGCGAGATGCGTTTGAGTAATTTTCTGCTGTGGCAACTGTCTTACGCAGAGATCTATATTACGAAGAAATATTGGCCCGATTTTCACAGGAACGATTTTTTAAAGGCGATCAGGGAATATGAAAAACGCGAGCGACGCTTCGGGGATGTAAGAGTTCGGGGATGAATTCAAGGAATAGGATGCGAGTATGGTGAACGGCGATTTGAAACCCTTGTCCCAAGAGAAAATGGGCGAAACTAAAAACCCTGTGACGAAGCTATCGCTGCGAATTTTTACGAGTTGCGTGTTAATCGGGATTACCATTTATATTTTATTTTATACGACGGCTAGCTATTTTAGTCTTGAAGTGCTCTTTTTTATTGGTTTAGCGCTGTTTGAATTTTTCACGCTGCTTCTGCAAGCCCGGGTGCCTGTCTATCGGCTGTCGGGCATGGTCATAGGCGCTGGGATCCCGGTCATTGTCTATATGGAGCTGGGTCACACGCAGTCCGGTGAGGTGCTGTTTTTAGTGCTTGGATGTTTATTTATTTTTTTATTGCAGTTTTTCCGCAAGGACCATGCACAGTCTCTTATCGCAGTCGCATTGACGGTATTTGGCCTTTTATACATCAGCTGGTTTTTGAGTTTTTTGATCAAGATGCGCTTTTTAGAGGGCGGCATTCTTTGGATCGCGTATCTTGTCACGGTGACCAAGACGGAGGATATTGGCGCTTATATGATCGGCACGCTTCTGGGCAAGCACCCGTTGGCGCCTCATATTAGTCCTAAAAAAACTGTTGAAGGCACTTTGGGCGGACTTTTTTTTAGCATGATCGTTTCTGTGCTATGGTATTCGCATCTGCCATTGCGGTTTTCATTTCCGCATTTGCTGGTATTGGGACTTCTAATCGGCGTTGTGGGGCAGATCGGAGACTTGTCGGAATCGCTGATGAAACGTTTTTGCAACGCGAAAGATTCAGGCGCGCTTTTGCCGGGCATGGGCGGCGTGCTTGACGCCGTGGACAGTATCCTTTTTACAGCGCCTATTTTTTATTTTCATCTGAAACTTTATTTATGAGACAAACGGTCACTATTTTAGGATCCACGGGATCTGTCGGAGTCAACGCGCTGCGCGTGATTGAAGAACACGCTCAGGAATTCAAAGTCGTGGGTCTGGCTGCCGGATCTAAAATGAGCGTTCTAAAAGAGCAGATAGATGCTTTTTCACCTCGCAGTGTTTATTTAAAGGATGCCGGATCTTCCGCTGAACTTTCAAAAATTTATGGCAAGCGGATCAAGATATTTTCGGAAAAAGAAGGACTTGGGGCGTTTTCCGCCTCATTGGACAGCGATATCCTTTTGGCGGCGACAAGCGGCACGAGTGCTTTATTGCCGGTGCTAGATGCTTTTGGCAGGGGGAGGCGCGTAGCGCTCGCCAATAAAGAGATCCTCGTGATGGCCGGTAAGCTTGTGATGCGGAAGCTTAAAGAAAATCCGCAGGCGTCATTGATCCCCGTGGACAGCGAACACAACGCGATTTTTCAATGTCTAGAAGGGAGTCCAAAAGACAGTGTCGAAAAAATAATTTTGACCGGTTCGGGAGGCCCTTTAAGGGAAATATCTGAAGAGCGTTTTGTGGATTTGACCAAAGAGGTTGTGGTCAATCACCCCCGTTGGAAAATGGGAAAAAAGATATCCGTTGATTCGGCGACACTGATGAATAAGGGGCTCGAGATCATCGAGGCGGCATGGCTCTTTGACGTCCCCATTGATAAAATCCAGGTCTTGATCCATCCAGAGGCGGTCATCCACTCGATGGTCGAATTTAAGGACGGCTCAGTCTTGGCGCAGTTGGGGGTGACCGACATGCGATTGCCGATCCAGCACGCTCTCAGTTTTCCCCGGCGGCTTCCATCCTCGCTCTCGATGAAATTAGACTTCTCGCAAATCTCAAATCTTACTTTTTCTTTGCCGAACCGGAAGAAATTCCCTTGTCTTGAGATCGCTTATCAAGCCGCGATCCGATCAGGCAGCGCGCCGTGCGTGTTGAGCGCGGCGGATGAAGTGGCGGTCGTCGCTTATCTCGACGATCAAATAGGGTTTCAACAGATTCCTGCCATCATAGAAAAGGTTTTATCCCATCACCACCATGTCGCGAACCCGGATTTATCCGAGATTCAGTCGATCCACCGTTGGGCTATCGAGGAGACCAAAAAGCTATGTCAAGTGCGCTAGTTTTCGCTTTTGTGTTGGGAGTGCTCGTCGTGGTGCATGAGTTCGGGCATTTTATCGCCGCGAAAGCGGTCGGCGTGCGCGTGGAAAAGTTCTCCATCGGTTTCGGGCCCGTTATCTTTGGAAGGCAGTTCGGGGAGACGGAGTTTTGCGTCTCGCTTTTGCCGCTCGGCGGCTTCGTGAAGCTTGCCGGTGAAAGCCCTGAGGAATCTAAAGGTCTCGCGTGGGAATTCAACTCAAAAAGTCTTTTGCAAAAATTTTTGGTTATCTTCGCTGGCCCTTTTATGAATGCGTTTCTGGCGTTCGTGATCTTTTCGTCGATCTACCTCATTGGGCAGCCGACCCTCTCCAATAAGATCGGGAAGGTCTTGGAGGGTGCGCCGGCACAATCGGCCGGATTATTGGAAAGTGACCGCGTGTTGTCCATTAACGGACAAACCGTGACCTATTGGGAGGATATTTTAAGAGAACTTCATAAAAATCCTGAAAAAACCACTTTCAGGATTCAAAGAGCGGATCGACAGCTGGATATCTTGATTGTTCCAAAAAGGCAAGCCGCGAAGACGATTTTTGGCAAGAAAATAGAAGCGTCATTTGTAGGGATCGCGCCCTCAAATGAGATGATTTATGTGAAAAGCGGTTTTTTCCCGGCGATCCTAATGGGAGCCGAGAGGGTGCGGATGTTAACGTCGATGATCTTCTATTCGTTGGGCCTGATGGTCACCGGCGCGCTACCGTTCAAAGATTCCATGACAGGGCCCATCGGTATCTTTTTTATGACCCAAGAGGCCGCCCAGATGGGCATGATCTACCTTTTCTATTTCATGGGTTCTTTGAGCGTGAGTCTTTTTGTTCTGAACCTTTTACCGGTGCCGGTACTGGATGGCGGGCATGTCTTATTTATTTTGATCGAGAAGATCAAAGGTTCGCCGCTCAAAGTTTCGATCAAAGAAAAGATGACCCAAGGCGGCATGGCGCTGCTGTTGCTGCTGATGGTGTTCGTGGTTTTTCAGGATATCCATCGTTTTGCCATTGTGGATAACATCATTCACCTATTCAAACATAGTTAAAGGTTCTGGAATGCGCTGGACAAAAACACTGATCCCCACGTTGAAGGAAAACCCGCAGGAAGCGCAGATCAAAAGCCACCGTTACATGCTACGGGCAGGGCTTATCCGTAAGCTCGCGAGCGGCACGTATAGCTACCTTCCCTTAGGGCTTCGCGCGCTGCAAAAAGCGACGGAGATCGTAAGAGATGAGATGAACCAGGCCGGAGCGCTCGAGGTGCTGTTGCCGGCGATCCATCCGGTGGAGCTTTGGAAAGAGTCCGGGCGTTTTGAGATCTTAGGGGAAGACATGATCCATTTTAAGGACCGGCACGGGAAGGAAAACGTGCTGGGCCCTACGCACGAGGAAGTCATCACGGACCTCGCCCGCCGCGAGATCCATTCTTACAAGCAGCTTCCGGTGACGCTGTACCAGATCCAGACCAAGTTCCGCGACGAGATGCGCCCGCGTTCGGGCGTGATCCGCAGCCGCGAGTTTATCATGAAGGACGCTTATAGTTTTCACGCGAACTCCGAAAGTCTGGATAAGACTTACGACCGGATGCGTGAGACTTACAAGGAGATCTTCAGGCGATGCGGCCTTGATTTTCATATCGTGGAAGCAGATCCCGGCGCGATGGGCGGTTCGGACTCGCAGGAATTTATCCTTTTTTCAGATGCCGGCGAGGACTGGATGGTGCATGTTGGCGGCACGGACCGTGTTGTGAGCGTGGAGATGGCTGAGAGGAAGTTGAAAGGATTAGAATTGCCAAAAACAAAGGCGGCTGGAAAGTATAAAGAAGTTCATACCCCTGGGCACACCAGTGTAGAAGGTGTGAGCACTTTTCTTAAAAAGAAACCCTCAGACTTAGTGAAGACAATGATTTATGAAGGTTCCGATCCTTCTAAGGGTGGTACACATCAGTTATTTGCGGTTTTGGTGCGCGGCGACCACGAGGTGAGTGATTTTAAACTTAATAGTAGAGTTCAAATGCACATTGATCGAGCGGCTAATTTAGCCTCGCGTGAAACGATCGAGAAGAATGGATCTTCGTTTGGATTCAGCGGGCCTGTGGGGCTAAACATGCCTATTTACATAGACGAAGATGTTTTGCTCATGAAAGATTTTGTAGTCGGTGCTAATAAGGAAGGATACCATTTTGTTAACGTCAATATTGCGGACATTGATGCCAGTAAGGTAAAAGAAATAGGGGATTTTCGTCAGGTAATAGAGGGTGATGAATCCAAGGGTGGAGATAAGCTACATTTTAAAACCGCGATTGAGTTGGGCCATATCTTTAAACTTAATCTACGCTATTCGCTGCCAATGAAAGCTCATTTTATCGCCGCGGACGGCAAAGAAAATCTAGTTCTGATGGGTTGTTACGGCATCGGCGTGAACCGCATCTTGGCGGCCGCGATCGAACAGCACGCCGACGATAAAGGCATTGTCTGGCCAAAAAATATCAGCCCGTTCCAGGTTTTAGCGGTCGTGATAGACCCTAAGGATGAAACCTCTATGAAAATAGTCGCGCAGCTTGAGAATTCTCAAGAACTTAAGGCGCGTGGTGTTGATATTCTGGTCGACGACCGCGCGGAGACCGCCGGAGTCAAATTTAACGATGCCGACCTTATTGGGATTCCTTTACGTATCATATTGGGTCCCAAGAACTTAAAACAAGGAAAAATCGAACTAAAAGTCAGAAAAACAGGGGAAACGACCCTTGTTGATATTCCGGAACTTACCTCCCAAATCCTTAAGGTTCTTGACAAACTAACCTAATTTTGTTAGATTGACTTGATTAATATTGCAGTACTTCCGAGAAAGTGGGTGGATGCCCACTTTTTTTTTCGCCGAAGGGTTTGTTTTGAAAATAACCTGAGGACGAATCCGTCCTTCGGCGGAGTGGCGGAAAATTTATTTAATTGTAAGCCTATGTTGCCCTTTGAAATTGAAAATCGCCGCGACGAGATAAAGCAAGAAATCGAGAAATTGGGCGCTAAACTTGTGGAAATTAATTTCCGCCGGAGTGGCCACCGGAGTGTTCTCGTCATCATCGCCGATAAACCGAAAGGCATCACGCTAGATGCTTGCGCCGAAATCAATCGTCACTTGAGCCAGTATTTTGACGCTTTGTCGGATGAAGGCGGATTTTTAAGTACACCGTATTATTTGGAAGTCAACAGTCCCGGCCTAGACCGTCCGTTGAAAACCGAGGATGATTTCAAGCGCGTCACGAGTCAGCGAGTGCGCGTCGCGTTCAAAAATGACCGAAACGTCGGTCTTGTCCAGGTTGGCGAGGTCTTAGGAGTCGCGAACGGGGTTCTTACGCTTCAGTTGGCCGGCGGAGAGAAAAAAGTTTCGCTTCCGCTAGAGTGGATCACGAAAGCATCTCGAGAAATCTGTATAGGGAAATAAGAATAAAATGAGCACAGAGTTGATAACAGTGTTGGAAAATATTGAGCGTGAGAAGGGGATCAGCCGTCAGGTTTTGATCGAGTCCATTGAGGCGGCCTTGGTCTCCGCAGCAAAAAAGGTGATCCACGACAAGGACAAAGACGTCCAGGTCAAGATCGACCTGGAGACGGGCAAGATCAAGGTTTTTTCCGAAGGCAAAGAGATCGTTTCCAATGAATTTGGCCGCATTGCCGCGCAGACCGCGAAACAGGTGATTTTTCAAAAAATACGCGAAGCCGAGCGCGACGTGATTTTTAATGAGTTTAATCAAAAGGCAGCCTCCATCGCCACAGGGACCGTTTATCGCTTTGAGAAAGGCGCTTTGTTGGTGGACCTCGGCAAGACGGAAGGAGTCCTTCCAAAACGCGAAATGTCGCCGCGGGACAGCTACCACCAAGGCGACACGATCCGGGCTTATATTTTGGAAGTGACCAAAACCTCCAAAGGTCCCCAGATCATTTTGTCGAGAAGCCATCCAGGTTTTGTGAAATGTCTGTTTGAGCTTGAGGTGCCTGAAGTTGCCGAAGGCATGGTTGAGATCATGTCTATTTCGCGAGAGGCCGGGGACCGTACCAAGATCGCCGTATGGTCCAAGAACGACAAAGTGGACTGCGTAGGCGCTTGCGTCGGAATCCGCGGGTCGAGAGTGAAGGGCGTCGTGAAGGAATTGCAGGGAGAAAAAATAGATATTGTGCGCTGGAGCGAGAATGTCGATGAATACATTCAGGCATCGCTGAGCCCGGCCGAGGTGTCTTCGGTAAAAGTTTTGAGCCGTGAGGATAAAAAAGTTGAGGTCATCGTGAGTGACGACCAACTCTCTTTGGCAATCGGAAAAAATGGACAGAATGTCCGTCTGGCTTCGAAGCTTACCGGATGGTCGATCGATATCCGTTCGAAAAAAGAAATTGTGAAGGAAAAACTCGAGGCGAATATGAGCGGTGAAATCTCCGGGGCCGAGACGCAAAGTATCGAAACTATTGAAGGAATCGGCCCCAAGACCGCCGAGGCGCTTGCGGAGGCCGGCTTTAAGACGTTGGATGATTTAAAGGCAGCGAATGACGAAGCGTTGCTTGCCGTCAAAGGGATCGGTAAAAAGGCGTTGGAGAAGATCAGAAAAGTGATCCATGGCGCATCGGATGAAATCACGGCGCCCGTTGAAGAACCCCAGGCTGGAGAAGATAAATAGTCATGTCGGTCCGTGTTCATGAATTGGCCAAAGAATTGAAACTGACGTCCAAAGAACTTATCGGAAAGTTCAAGGGACTCAAGATCAATGCCAAAAACCATATGAGTGTGTTGAGCGACGCTGAGGTCAAGCTTGTGAAGAACTCGTTGGTGAAAGCGCCGGCCAAGCAGCCGCCGGCCGCGGTGCCCGTGAAGCCTTTGGCTTCTCAGCTTAAAGCGGGGGCGCACCCTTCTCAGACCGCGTCGATCGAGAATGTAAGAAAAGAGTTTCTGCTTCAACGAAGCGGTATGAAGGCTGCCCAAACGGCCGCCGATCTTAAAAGACCGCGCGTAATGTCGCCGCAACCGTTATCACCGTCCGTAGGAATGACGCGGACAGCACCACCGCCAAAACCTAAAACACAAGGTTCAGATTTTAAAAGACATCCAAAACCCACCCGTCATGAAGCTTCTCACGCCAAGGAAGCCGCGCCTCTCGCAACGATGGCCATGCCGGCGGAACCCGAAGTAAAGCGTATCAGAAAAATAGAAGTGGACACGCCCATTACGGTGAAAGATCTGGCCGCTAAATTTCTGGTGAAACCCAGCGACCTCATTCAGAATCTTATTAAGATCAATATTTTCGCAACGATCAACCAATCCATCAATTTTGATGTCGCAAACAAAGTGGCTCAGGAATTTGGCTTTGAAATTGAAAAGCCCGCTAAAACGGAAGATTTAAAAGCAGAGGTAAGGCAGGACACTGTGAACAAAGCGCTTTTAAAACCAAGAGCGCCGATCGTGACTTTTATGGGCCATGTGGATCACGGCAAAACCTCATTGCTTGATGCGATCCGCAACACCAAAGTCGCCTCGAAGGAAGCCGGAGGGATCACGCAGCATATTGGCGCTTACGAAGTTTTTTTACCTAAGGGTGCCGTGACATTTTTGGATACTCCCGGTCACGAGGCCTTTACCGCGATGCGCGCCCGCGGCGCGCGCGCGACGGATGTAGTTGTGCTCGTTGTGGCGGCGGATGACGGCGTGATGCCTCAAACGATCGAAGCGATCGATCATGCGAAGGCGGCCAATGTGCCGATCATCGTCGCGATCAATAAAATGGATTTGCCGTCCGCTAATCCTGACCGCGTGAAAAAATCGCTGATGGAACATGGCCTGATGGCGGAAGAATGGGGCGGTAAAACGATCATGACCGGTGTCTCGGCCAAGACAGGCCAAGGCATCGAGGAGCTTCTCGAAATGCTCGCGCTGGAGTCTGATCTTTTGGAATTAAGGGCAGACCCTTCGGCCGATGCCCGCGGGGTGGTGGTCGAGGCCGAACGTTCCAAAGAGAGCGGCGTGCTCGCGACGGTGCTGATACAGGATGGAACGCTTAAAGTGGGCGATATCGCGATTGTGGGAAATTTTTATTGCAAGGTACGCGCGATGATCAACGACCGGGGTCAACGGATCAAAGAGGCGCTGCCATCGATGCCGGTGGAGATCCTGGGCTTGCCGGGAGTGCCGAAAGCGGGAGATCGTTTTTACGTCGTGAAGGACGAGCGTACCGCCAAAGAAATTATAGAACAAAAGCAGGGAGGCTTAAAAGACAAAGAGTCCACCGGCGGCCATATTTCGCTGGAGCAGCTTTTCGAAGGTATTAAAGCTGGCAAAGTGGAGGAACTCAAACTTATCATCAAGTCCGATGTCCAAGGGTCCGTGGAGGCGCTCCGGTCCACGCTGGATAAGATACAGTCGAAGAACGTCAAGCTCAATATCATTCATTCGGGGATCGGGGATATCAGCGAATCCGATGTGATGCTGGCGGCCGCATCGGATGCGGTCGTCATCGGTTTTCATGTAGGCATTGTCGGCACAGCCAAAGACGTTGCTGAAACTGAGCAGGTGGATGTGCGGTTCTATGAAATTATTTATGAGGTCAAGTCCGCGATCGAAAAGGCGATGGAAGGGCTTCTATTGCCCGAATTGAAAGAGGTCTTTGTGGGCGTGGCCGAGGTCCGCCAGGTGTTTAAAGTTTCTAAAGTAGGTTCGATCGCTGGCTGCACAGTTCAAAAAGGAAAGATCGTACGAAATTTTCCGTGCCGGGTCATGCGGAACGGTGTCAAAGTACACGAGGGGAAAGTCGAGAGCCTCAAGCGTTTTAAGGATGACGCGCGCGAGGTGCTCGAAGGTTTTGAATGCGGGATCGGGGTTTCCAATTTTGATGAGATCATCGCGGGCGACCGTGTGGAAGTGTACGAGATCCAGAAGAAAGCCAGAAAGTTGGAGTAACATCAGCCTATGAACCGGATTCTCTCCGGAATGAGACCAACCGGCCCTTTGCATTTGGGCCACTTGCTCGGGGCGCTTGAAAATTGGAAGACACTTCAAGAAAGCCACGAGTGTTTTTTTATGGTGGCCGATCTTCACGCGTTGATGGGAGAGTATGAGAACCCCGAGGATCTTGAGAGAAATTCCATCGAAATGGTGATCGACTGGCTGGCCTGCGGCATCGACCCAAAAAAAAGTGTTATTTTTATTCAATCGCAGATCCCGGAACACGCGGAGCTTTCGTTGATCCTTGGTATGCTGACGCCGTTGGGCTGGCTTGAGCGGAATCCGACATACAAGGAGCAGCTCAGGGAGATCCATGGTAGGGATCTCACGACTTACGGTTTTTTAGGATATCCGGTTCTGCAAGCGGCGGATATCCTGCTCTACAAGGCGAACCGCGTACCGGTTGGTGAGGATCAGTTGGCGCATTTGGAACTTACGCGGGAAATTGTCAGACGTTTCAAACATTTTTATAAAAAAGATTTTTTTCCCGAACCTGAAGCGCTATTGACCAAAGAAGCCCGTATTTTGGGAACGGACCGCCGGAAGATGTCCAAGAGTTACGGCAACGCGATCAATTTGTCCGATCCCGAAGAAAGGGTTAGAGAAAAAGTTCAGTCCATGATCACGGACCCCGCGAGGATCAAGGTATTGGATCCAGGCCATCCGGAGATCTGCAACGTTTATTCGTATTACCAGATCTTTGCTAAAAAAAATCTCGTGAATGATGTTTACGAGTGGTGTACTGGTGCAAAAAAGGGCTGCACGGATTGTAAAAAAGAATTTGCCTCGATTTTGGTGGAAAAAATGTCTCCTATTCAGAAACGCCGCGCGGAATTTTCCAAAGACCGAGATTATTTGCTGGAAGTCATCGCCGAAGGCCGTGCCAAGGCCCAGAAAATCGCGCGCACCACGATGGATGAACTTCGCGGAATTTTGCACCTGGTGAAGCTTGAAGGCGGCGGAATAAAATGAATTATAAAGTCCATTTGGATATTTTTGAAGGGCCGTTGGACCTGCTTCTTTATCTGATCAAGAAGGAGGAGTTGGATATCTATGATATTCCGATCACGCGGATTACGGAACAGTATCTGGAAACTCTGAACCTGATGGAGCTTTTGGACCTTGACGTTGCCGGCGAGTTTTTGGTGATGGCGGCCACGCTGATGCAGATCAAATCCAAAATGCTTTTACCGCCGGACCCTGTGGCTGAAACACCCGAGGAAATGGATCCGCGCGCGGAACTGGTGCGCCGGCTTCTGGAATACAAGGCGTTTAAGGGAGCGGCGGATAAACTGCGGGATTTTGAAGGTAAACGCAGCGAAATTTTTACGCGTTTCGGCGTTGAACCGGAGCTCAGCGGAAGCGACAGTCCGTTTTTGGAGGTCTCGCTTTTTGATCTGATCTCGGCATTTTCGCTGGCGTTGAAGAACCTGCCGAAAAGCGATTTTCACCAGGTCGAGAAGGATGAGTTTACGGTCGCCGAAAAAGTGCATGAAATTTTTCACCGGCTCGTGAAAGAACCCGTCATTTATTTCAGTGACCTGTTTAAGTCATCTAAAAATAAGTTTGAGGTGATCACGACGTTTTTGGCGATCCTCGAGTTGATCCGTCTTAAGGAAGTCCTGATCCGGCAGGACAATCATTTTTCGGAGATCGAGATCTTAAGGAATGTGGTACGGGCGTGAGGAGACCATGCAAAACGACGAATTAAAGGCGGTGATCGAAGCGCTATTGTTCGCCAGCGAAAAACCGCTTTCGGTTGAGGAGCTTAAAGAAGCGTTCGAGGAAAAGTTGACCTCTGAGGATATCGCGGAGAGCCTCAACGGCCTCAAGGCGGATTATCAGAATCAAAACCGCGGCATCCGGCTTTTTGAAATGGCCGGAGGTTATCAATTTGTCACGGATTCGCGCCTGGCGCCGTATCTGAAAAGATTTTATCAAGAGCGTGAGAAAAAGAGGCTCTCGCAGGCGAGCCTAGAGACGCTGTCGGTAGTTGCGTACCGCCAGCCGGTCACGCGCGCGGACATCGAGTTTATCCGGGGCGTGAATGTGGATGGCGCTATCGGCACACTTTTGGAAAAAGGGCTTGTCAAGATCGTGGGCCGTAAGGAAGTACCGGGGCGGCCGATGCTTTATGGCACCACGAAGGCTTTCTTGGATCATTTCGGGTTAAAATCGGTAAAGGAGCTTCCGGCGTTGTCAGAATACACGCTGAAGGACATTGAGCCGCATCTTCTGCCGCCGGAGTTAAAAATGGTTGAAGGCGCGGTGTCGGATGAAGCAGAGGAACACTCCACAGAGGTTGAATGATATGAATGTAGACAAAGCCAGAAAACAGATCGATTCCATTGATGAAAAAATACTACAGCTTTTAAATGACCGCGCCGAAGCGTCAAAAAAGATCGGCAGGATCAAATTAAAAGAGGGCCAGGGGATCTACGCGCCTCACCGCGAAAAGGAGGTGCTCGATCATTTGAAAGCCATTAACAAGGGGCTTCTGACGCCGGCGGCCATTGAGGCGATCTACCGCGAGATCATGTCGAGTTCCATTAGCCTTGAAAAAGAGGTCCGTATCGCGTATCTGGGCCCGGAGTCGACATTCACGCACCAGGCCGCTCAAAAAAAATTCGGGGCATCCGTCCAATACTTCCCGTGTACGAACATTTCTGACGTATTCGCGGAGGTAGAAAGAGGACGCAGCGATTATGGCGTTGTGCCGGTAGAGAATTCCACTGAAGGCGCCGTGAATTACACGCTCGATATGTTCATTGAGTCCGGCTTAAAAATTTGCGCGGAACTTTATCTGCCGATCAATCACAATTTATTGTCCAACGCGGTCTCGCTGAAGAAGATCAATCAAATTTACTCGATCCCCCAGGCGCTGGCACAGTGCCGGTTGTGGCTTGAATCGAATCTGCCCGCCGCGCGGCTCATGTCGACCTCGAGCACCGCCGACGCGGCGCGCTACGTGGCCGAACATCCACAGTTCAAAAACGAGATCGCCTGCATCGCCAGTACGTTGGCGGCGAAGGAATATCATTTGCGGGTTCTGGCGCCGTCAATCGAGGATAGCGCCAACAACACGACACGTTTCATCGTGATCTCGCGTGCCGAGGCCAAGCCCTCGGGAAAAGACAGGACATCGATCGTATTCGCGGTTAAGGACAGGGTGGGCGCGCTGCATGATATCTTATTGCATTTCCAGAAAGCGAATATCAATCTGACCAAGATCGAGTCACGCCCTTCCAAAAAAAAGATCTGGAGTTACTTCTTCTTTGTCGATTTTGAAGGCCACGTCGCGGAGCCGCAGATAGCGCAGGCGCTCAAAAACCTAGAAAAGCACTGCACGTTGTTCAAGATCCTAGGCGCTTATCCCAGGGCGGATTTTTAATGGAGTTTTTTGCTTCCGCAAAAAAAAATCTCGCGAAGGTCAAAAATTATCAGCCCGGCAAGCCGATCGAAGAAGTGGAGCGCGAGTACGGTTTAAAAAACGCCATCAAAATGGCGTCCAATGAAAACGCGCTAGGGCCCTCACCGAAGGCGCTCGCCGCGATCCGCAAGAATCTTCCCAAGATACACCGTTATCCGGACGGTAATTGTTTTTATCTCAGGAATAAACTCTCCAAGGTGCTAGGCGTTTCCGCTGAATCGATAGTTTTCGGGAATGGTTCGGATGAAATTCTTGTCTTTGCGGTTCGGACATTTGTCGGTCCGGGCGATGAGGTGATTATCGCCGACCCGACATTCATGATCTATGAGATTGCCACGCAGGTAGAAGACGGCTCGATCGTGAAAATCCCAATGAGAAACTTTCATTATGACCTTGACGGCATGAAAGGCTGTATCAACCACAAAACCAAGCTCATCTTCCTCGCGAATCCTGACAATCCCGTTGGCACGACCATTTCCGAAAAGGACCTTTTAAAATTTTTAAAAGAGGTGCCTCAAAATATTGTGGTGGTCCTGGACGAGGCGTATTATGAATTCGCGAAAGGGACAAAGGGTTATCCCGACTCGATCAGATTTTTGAGTGATTTCAAAAATATCATCATCGCCAGGACGTTCTCAAAGGCCTATGGTCTTAGCGGCCTTCGGATCGGTTTTGGTATTGCGAACCCCAATATTGCGTACGCGCTGAATAAAGTGAGAGAGCCGTTTAACGTGAATCTTTTGGCCCAGGCCGCGGCGATCGCCGCGCTGGACGATACGGCGCACCTTCAAAAAACTCTGCAAATGGTTTTAGCGGGCCGGCGTTATTTGTCAGGTGAGCTAAAGACGATGGGCCTGCGTGTCGTTGACACGGCGACCAATTTTATTCTCGTGGATATGGGAACCGACGCCAATCAGGTGCATGAGAAACTTTTGCAAAAAGGGATCATTATCAGGCCGATGAGTGTATGGGGTTTAAAAACTTTTATACGGGTCACGATAGGCAAACCAGCTGAAAATAATAAATTTCTCACTGCTTTAAATAAAATTTTAAAAAGGAGCTAACGAATGATCATTGTTCTGAAACCTGATGCAACAAAAAAAGAAATCAAGCACATCGAGGATAAGATCCGTGAACTTGGGTTGAAGCCCATGCTTTCAGCCGGCAAGGAACGTACGATCATAGGAGTGATCGGCGAAGAGGACAAGGCGCGGATCCAGCCTTTCGAGGCATTTCCGGGCGTTGAAAGCGTGATGCCGATCCAAAAGCCGTATAAGTTTGTCTCACGGGAATTCAAAAAAGAAAACAGCATCATCAAGATCGGTCCCGGAGTTGAGATCGGAGGGAAAAAGATCATCATCATGGCTGGCCCCTGTACCGTTGAGAGTCGCGAGAGACTTTTGCATATCGCGGAAACGGTCAAGAAAAGCGGCGCCAAAGTTCTGCGCGGCGGAGCCTTTAAGCCACGCACGTCGCCCTATTCATTTCAAGGTCTTAAAGATAAAGGTATGAAATTTCTCTATGAGGCAAAAAAGAAAGCCGGGCTGCCGATCGTGACGGAGCTGATGGACCCGCGGGACCTGCCGCTTTTTTTAAAATATGCCGATGTGATCCAGATCGGCGCAAGGAACATGCAGAATTTTGAGCTTTTAAAAGAAGTCGGAAAAACCAAAAAACCGGTGCTTCTGAAAAGGGGGATGGCCAGCACGATCAAAGATTTTTTATTGTCCGCGGAGTACATTATCTCGGAGGGCAACCCCAACTGCATCCTCTGCGAACGGGGGATCAGGACCTTTGAGGACGCGACGCGGTTCACGCTCGATATCAGCGCCGTGCCGGTGATCAAAAAACTGAGCCACCTGCCGATCGTCATCGATCCTTCGCATTGTTCGGGTATCTGGGATTATGTGGCGCCTTTGTCCAAAGCGGCGATCGCGGTCGGCGCGGACGGGCTTCTGATCGAGGTGCATGATGATCCGGAAAAGGCAGTTTGCGACGGGCCTCAAGCGCTGAAGCCGCATAAATTCGATGTGTTGATGAATGAACTGCGTGAGATCGCGAAGGCGATTGGAAGATCCATATAAAGCGTGAAAAAACCTTTATTCAACAAAATCTGCATCGTCGGTGTCGGCTTGATCGGTGGGTCTCTAGGCCTCGCGATCAGGCAAAATAACCTCGCAAAGGAAGTGGTTGGGGTATCTCGTCGCTCATGGAAGCTAGGTAAAATAAAAGGCGTAATTGATCAAGGTTATTTTCCAAACGAAATAGGTGAAGCTTTAAAAGACGCTGATTTGGTTGTGCTCGCGTTACCAGTGCAACTCAATTTGGACTTTATAAAGAAGAACGCACACATTGTAGGTAATAAAGCATTGGTTATGGATGTTGGAAGCACCAAAAGTGATATTTGCAAGGCCGGTAAGGCCGCTTTTGGATCTCGGTTTATAGGATGCCATCCCATGGCAGGATCTGAAAAGCGCGGCGTAGAATTTGCAGATAAAAATCTATTTAAAAAATCCTTTTGTTTTGTCTCTCAAAACAACTCACAAATTAAGCACCTTTGGAATAGCGTAGGCGCTAAAACAATTTTAATTGATCCAAAAGTGCACGATCATTGGGCGGCCAAAGCTAGCCATTTGCCCCATATCCTGTCTTTTGCTTTAATGGCGCAAATAAATGGTAATCAGAAAGTGCCAGTAAACCCCAGTTTAAAAAATTTTATAAGACTGGCAAAGTCTGACCCCAAAATTTGGACTCATATCTTCTTATCCAATCAAAAAGAGATTTTAAATGCGATTGATTCATTCAAAACTCAACTTGACGATTTGGAAAAAAAGATCGGACGCCGATCCAGCCAAGATATTCATAATTTTATTTTGTTAGCAAATCGCCATTCTATAGCTATGGCGCCTGATGAAATCTAACTACTTCTGTGCAGAGGCGAGATCGGTTGGAGAGGATTTGTTTGAGTGCGGCCTTGAGTCGGCGAGCGCCACGGATCACGATTCAACACCCGCGAGCCGAATCACGGAGCGAAGTTTGCCTCGGCGGGGCAAACAAGCGTCCGCGCGAAGACAAATCCTAGCCAACCGCCATTCTCGCCGGCACCTCATCGTCACGATCGATGGTCCCGCCGGCAGCGGTAAATCCAGCACAGCCAAAGCGTTAGCTAAAAGGATTAAAGCGCCTTATATTGATACCGGTGCGATGTACCGTGCGCTTACATTAAAAGCGATGAAAGAAGGCGCGCGCTTTGAAGACAAGCGGGCTTTGGTAGGACTGCTTAAAAAAGCGAAGATCGAGTTGATTGGCAGTGATCCTTTTAAGCAAAGGATTCAATTGGATGGCAAGGACGTAACCACAGAGATTCGTTCACCTGAACTGACAAAGAATGTTTTTCATGTAGCGCAAGAACCTGTGATACGCCGCGAGATGGTGAAAAAACAGCGGCGGATGGGCTTGAATAATGGCGCCGTCATGGAAGGGCGTGATATCGGCACCAAAGTCTTTCCGGATGCGGATTATAAATTTTATTTTGAAGCTAATGATCAAATTCGCGCCAAGCGGCGGTATAGGGAACTGATCGCGGCGGGACAAAATATCTCTTTGACGGATGTGTTAAGAGACCAAAAGAAAAGAGACTCGACGGATTATAACCGCAAAGAAGGGCCTCTGAAAGTGGCAAAAGACGCGATAATCATCGATACAAGTTCGTTGACAATTGATGAGACAGTTGATAGAATTCTGGCAATTATTAAATCCCGTCAGGATCGGAAGAAACGGGGTCAGCTATCCCGTGTCAGTTGATAAGGTTATAAAGCCAAAGCCTTGGTTTTACAAAGTGGCGGTAATTGTTCTTTTTAGGTCTTATCGGATTTTTTTTGATTTTAAGTTTTATGGTACTGGCCATGTGCCGGAGGATTCGCGCGGCGTTATTTTTGCGCCAAACCACGCCAGCTATTTAGACCCGCCGATTCTTGGGATATCTTTGAAGAAGCCGATCCATTATCTGGCCAAAGAATACCTTTTCAAAATTTGGGGATTGGGCCGGGTGCTATATTGGCTCGGCGTATTGCCGATTCAAAGTGAGTCGGACGATTTTCGGAGCATGCGCCAGATCTTACGCGCGCTCAAAGAAGGCAAACGGCTCGTGATATTCCCTGAGGGGACCCGATCGATTGACGGCCGGTTTCAGGAGGTGGAAGGCGGCGCGGGGTTTCTTGCGGTAAAAAGCAGGGCGCATGTGGTGCCCGTATATATTCAGGGTACTTTTGACGCGTTTCCGAAAGGCGTCAAATGGTTTCGGTGCAGGCCCGTGCGCGCCTATTACGGACAGCCGTTTATTCCGGCCCAGGACGCTGAGTTGATGGCAGCAAAAGATCCTTATGTGGCGGTTAGTAGGAAGATCATGGCCGAAATAAGAAAGATCAAAGAAATGGTGGATAACGGAAGTTTTAAGGCAGAGTAGTTTAAAAAATTTTATTCGGGGAAAAATAGGATAGTCCGCTCAACCTGATTTTTTGCGTTCATCTTATCCCGGAAAGAGCGGCCGATGCGGCGGTTCTAGAGAGGTAGTCAGGTCATGTTGAAAGAAATAGAGAGGTTTTCTTTGTTGGATGATGAAAGAGACAATACTAAAAGTTCCGGTTTTGAGATAGATTATAATCAGACGTTTCACCGTTTTGGCCAGGGGCATGTGATTAAAGGGCGGATCGTCTCGGTCAGCACGAAAGATGTGATCGTGGATATCGGCTTTAAATCCGAGGGAGTCATCCCGGCGCATGAATTCGATTCGTTGGCATCCTTGAAGATCGGCGATGAGATCGAGGTTTTACTGGAAGAAACCGAGAACGATAAAGGGCGCATTGTTCTATCGCGCCGCCGCGCCGAGAAAAGTCAGGGATGGGACCGCATCGTCGAGCAATACGGCGAAGGGGACACCGTCGAAGGCAAAGTGGTCCGCAAGGTCAAGGGCGGCCTGATGATGGATATCGGCGTCGAGGCCTTTTTGCCCGCATCGCTCGCGTTCCTCAAAGGATTCGGAAGCTTAAATTCTCTGTTAGGCCAGACGATCCAGGTCAAGATCGTCAAGATCAATCCCAGCCGCAAAAATATCATTGTGTCCCGCAAGGATCTCCTTGAAAAAGAAAAACTCGATTCCAAAGCAAAGGTTCTTGGAGAACTTGAGACCGGCTCGATACGGAAAGGCGTCGTGAAGAACATCACCGATTTCGGCGCGTTCGTGAATCTGGGCGGTATTGACGGGCTGCTTCACATCACCGACATGAGTTGGGGCCGTATCAGCCACCCCTCCGAACTATTGAAAGTCGGCGACAAGATTGACGTGAAGATCCTCTCGTTTGACAAGGAGACGATGAGGGTTTCTTTGGGCCTCAAGCAAAAAGATTCCAGCCCTTGGGTGGATGTGGAACAAAAATTTCCTGTCGGCTCCAAGGTAAAAGGCCGGATCGTGAACGTGGTGCCTTACGGCGTTTTTGTGGAACTCTCCAGGGGTATCGAAGGGCTCGTGCATGTTTCGGAGATTTCATGGTCGAAGCGCGTGACGAATCCGGCCGAAGTTTTCAAGGTCGGCGACACCGTGGACGTCATGGTTCTTAACGTCGATAAGGAGCATGAAAAGATTTCCTTAGGTATCAAGCAAACAGAATCGAACCCATGGGTCGGCGTCGAAGACCGCTACCAGGTGGGCGTAAAAGTTAAAGGCATCGTGCGGAATCTCACCGAGTTTGGAGCGTTTGTTGAGCTTGAGGAGGGGATTGACGGCTTGATCCACGTTTCGGACATGTCATGGACGCGCAAAGTGAATCACCCCAAAGACGTTTTGAAAAAGGGCCAGGAGATTGAGGCGGTCATATTGATGGTTGATCAGGTGAATCGTAAACTCTCTTTGGGTCTGAAGCAGCTGATCACGGATCCTTGGGAGGAGATCGCTTCCAAGCTTTCAACGGGGTCTTTGGTGTTGGGCACCGTCACGAAAGTCGCGAGCTTCGGTGTTTTTGTCGAGATCGAAAAAGACGTCGAGGGGTTGCTCCATATCTCCGAGACGGATCTTGCGACCGCCCAGGCGCTTGAGACCACCTATCCGGCGGGTAAAAAAGTGCAGGCCCGTATCGTGAAGATCGATCTGCCGGCCAGGAAGATCGCACTGAGCACCAAGGGAGTTCCACAGATCTAAGTGGCTAACCGGGAAAGCGCCCTTTCAACGCTTTGCCGTAACGCCGTAGACGTTATTGAGCAATCTGATCTTAAAGCCCGTCTTGAGGAGGGAAAGCCTCTCCGCATTAAGGCGGGCTTCGATCCATCCGCGCCTGATATTCATCTCGGTCACACCGTTCTTTTAAGAAAACTCCGGGAATTCCAAGACCTGGGACACAAGGTTATTTTTATCATCGGCGATTACACCGCGATGATCGGGGACCCTACCGGCCAGACGAAGACCCGTCCCGTATTATCAAAAGAAGAAGTTGAAAAAAACGCGAAGACCTACCAAGAGCAGGCTTTTAAGATCCTCGACAAGGATCCCAAAAAAATAGAGGTCGTCAAGAACAGTGACTGGCTTGGGAAGCTGACACTAAAAGATTTTCTTGAAAACGTCGCGACACGGTTCACGATCGCGCGGATCTTGGAAAGGGACGATTTCGAGAAAAGAATGGCAGAAAACCAGCCGATCAGTTACCGAGAATTTACATACCCGCTGCTGCAGGCCTATGACTCCGTGATGGTGAGAGCGGACATCGAAATAGGAGGAACGGACCAAAAATTTAACCTGCTTGCCGGCCGAGACCTGCAAAAGGCATTCGGCCAGAAACCGCAGATCGTGATGACTTTTCCATTGCTTGTCGGCCTCGATGGCGCTCAGAAGATGTCAAAATCCCTCGGCAATGCGATCGGCATTATGGATTCTTCTAAAGATGTGTTCGGCAAAGCGATGTCCATCCCGGACGAATTGATGGCCATATATTTTGATCTTCTGACGACTGAGAACGGTGGCGATATTCAGAAACAGGTTGCCTCCGGAAAATTGCACCCCCGCGACGCGAAGATTAGACTGGCTAAACTGTTGACGGCAGAATTGCATGGCGTTTCCGCGGCCGACAAGGAAGCCCACGAGTTTGACCGCGTGTTTTCAAAAAAAGAAAATCCGGACAACCCGGATGAGCTTAAGATCTCAGAAAAAGAGATATGGATCGCCGAACTTTTAAAACGGGCTGGAGCCGTCTCATCCACAAGCGCCGCTAAACGACTCATAGAGCAGGGCGCGGTTTCACTCGACGGCCAGAAGGTCACTGATTTTAATCTCAAAGTACCAACCGGCAAGGGAAGCCTTCTCAAAGCTGGTAAAAAAAAGTTCGTTAAGATCATCTAAAGCTACTGTCCTAACAGCAGTTACATTCGGGAAATTAGCATTATTTTAATCGTACAAATATTTAATTAAATCAATGCTTCTATACAATTGTAATTCTAAGTAGAATCATGTATTATTTAACAGTAGGATACAGAAATTAATCGAGGATGACAAATGAAGCTGATCAGAGCGCCTAGAAATTTAATCTTTATATTAGCCTTCTTTGTGGTGATCATGGGTGCGAAAGTTCTCTACGCCCAAGGATTAAGCCAAGCGAAGGTCATTGAGTTTAAGGGCGACGCGACCTTCATGAAGGCGGGCTCATCTGTATGGAATAAAATTGAACTGACGACTATTTTGGAGGAGGGGGACTCGATTAAAACGGGGCCTGACGGGGCGGTTCTGATAGAATTAATTGGTGCTGCCAAAACCGGCGAAGTCGTGATTCGAAAAGGAACCGTGTTTAAATTGGGTACTTTCCGTCATAACGAGGAGACCAAGGTAGAAAACACGCTTTTAAATGTGGATGTGGGGAACATCTTGATCACAGCCGAAAAACTTGAAGGGGACTCAAAATTTGAGGTGAAGACACCTTCCTCGATCATTGGTATCCGTGGAACAAAATTTGAGGTAGATGTCGCTGAAGCGTAAACATCCTAGGCACCTTTTGAAGATTTAAGTTTAGTTTAATGGGCAATAATTTTTATTGCCCTTATTTTTTTGCTCGCAATTAACGGATCATGGCTATGGCTCTATCATTTTCAAAAATTATAGAAAAACCCCTCAAGTTATTTAGTCCAGAAAATCAGGATTTAAAACGGATACTGATCACGACTGCGGTTTTTTTATCCGTTTACTTTTTATTCCACTTCGATCTGCTCAAACGCTTTGAGCTGGTGACCTACGATTATCGAATGATCCTGAAAGGCAAAAGGCCGGCCGATCCGAGAATCGTCGTGATCGAGATCTCGGATGACAGCGTAGCCAAGATCGGCCGCTGGCCCTGGGACAGGGACTGGCATGCGACGCTTGTAAAAATTTTAAAAGAGCTCGGCGCCAAAAAAGTCGTGTTTGATATTATTTTCAGCGAAAAAAGTAACCTTGCAAAAGATGCGGCTTTCGCCCAATCCATCAAAGAAGCGGGCAATGTTTACCTTGCCGAAGTGGTCGGCGATGCCTCGTCAAAAGAAAAGTCTAAACTTCTCACCTCACTGACTGAATTGACCCAAGGCGCCGCCGGAGCAGGGCATATCAATTTACACGCGGACGTCGACGGCGTGATGAGGCGGGTCCCTCTCTTGATGGATGCCGACGGAAAAAAGGTGCCCCAACTTTCTTTTAGAGTGGCACTGGATGAACTTGGGGTAAATATCGATGACGTTCGGATGGACATAAAAGAGCTGAGGTTTGCTCCTAAGGATGAGCCGATGGTGCGGATCCCTTTGGATCGCCGTCAAAATCTGATCATCAATTGGCTCGGCACCTGGAAAGAGACTTTTAAGCATTACTCTTATGTGGATGTCGTGACCTCTTACGCGATGCTGAAAAAGGGGCAAGTGCCGCAGGTCACTTTGTCAGATTTCAAGGGAAAGATCTGCTATATCGGCACGACCGCCACGGGGCTTTTTGATATCCGTCCCACGCCGCTCGAACCCGCTTATCCAGCCGTCGGAGTGAACCTGACCATTTTAAATAATTTGCTCGAGCGTCGTTTCATCCGAGAGTTCAATTATCACGAGAATTTAGCGGTGCTCGTCGGTTTGGCGTTCCTTTTATTTTGGATGATGAAATTAAAAAGCTACTTTAAGATGGCGCTCTTGACCATCGCGGTCTTGGTGGTTTACGTGATCCTCGCGTCGGCCCTTTTTGTATTTTTCGATCTATGGGCAAGCATCATTTATCCTCTGGTGCTGGTATTGGCGACCTATTTTTTTGTGACGCTGCACAACCAACTGTCCGTTACGATCGAGCGCGCGAAGCTTTTGAAACTTGCGACACGTGATTCTTTGACAGGCCTTTTCAATATAGGCCACTTCCGACTTCTTTTGAAAGCGGAGCTTACGACGCTCGCGATGCGTCCTAACCGCAACCTGTCGATCGTGATGAGCGACGTGGATCATTTCAAGCATACGAACGACACCTATGGGCATCCGACGGGTGACTTGGTCTTGAAGGAAGTGGCGTCTATCATCAAAAGTACTTGCCGCGCATTGGACGTGGCGGCACGATACGGCGGAGAAGAGTTTATCCTGATGCTGCCGGGCGCCAATGACCAAGAGGCGTTCAAGATTGCTGATAAGATAAGAGAGGGCGTCAAACAAAAGATTTTTTTTCATCAAAAAAGTGACTTTTCAAAAACGATCAGTCTCGGTGTCACGCAAGTCAGCCCCGACGAGAAGAGTGTGGAAGAGGCGATCGCTCGGGCAGACAAGGCGCTCTATGAGGCTAAAGAAACCGGCCGTGATAAAGTGGTCATTGCGACGGACTCTCCAGGCGCTAACCTGCGCTCTTAAGTTTCCGACTCAACTATTTGAGTAGATTGGACTTGACAGTATTTTAGCGGCCGTGGTATAACTTCAAACAAGTCAAGAGGTCTCCTTATTGGAGGCGGCCCAAAAGAGGATTGTCTTTGAGTCTATTGACATAAAAATTTAATATTTAATAGAGAGACTGATGAAAGCAGGGCGTCATCGGACGCCCTCTTTTTTTGTCCGGTTCAAAAATTTTTTTGTTCTTTGAAAATTAAATAGCCTATACTAAAAGTGCGGAATTTCCGTTATAGTTTTTTGAGCATAACGATATTCCTGGTTTTTTGGTCAGCTCAAACAATTTCAAGGTCGACCAGACCTTGGACCAATAATGTTGTACCAATTGGAGAGTTTGATTCTGGCTCAGAACGAACGCTGGCGGCGTGGTTCAGGCATGCAAGTCGAACGATCTCGCAAGAGATAGTGGCAGAAGGGTTAGTAACACGTGGGTAATCTACCCTCGAATCAGGGATAACTCCGCGAAAGCGGGGCTAATACCCGATTACATTTCCGGATCGCATGATCTGGAAATCAAAGGTGGCTCGCAAGAGCTGCCGTTTGAGGAGGAGCCCGCGGCCTATCAGCTAGTTGGTGAGGTAATGGCTCACCAAGGCAATTGACGGGTAGCTGGTCTAAGAGGACGATCAGCAACATTGGGACTGAGACACTGCCCAGACTCCTACGGGAGGCTGCAGTCGAGGATCTTTAGCAATGCCCGAAAGGGTGACTATGCGACGCCGCGT